>Ga0214545_1009342_pt1 | contig 14997 bp, 9 predicted proteins | sample CNSS4metaG_FD_160064 | JGI IMG/M metagenome (GOLD analysis project Ga0214545, IMG submission 160064) | Root nodule microbial communities from cowpea collected in UCLA plant growth center, Los Angeles, California, USA - CNSS4 | ecosystem: Host-associated > Plants > Roots > Nodule | place: USA... | reverse complement strand
TTTGCTATTCAGATGCTGATTGGGCAGGATCTCCTTCTGATAGAAGATCTACATCTGGGTATTGTGTCTCCATTGGTGGTAACTTGATCTCGTGGAAAAGTAAGAAACAGAGTGTTGTAGCAAGATCTAGTGCAAAAGCAGAATATAGAGCTATGGCCTCAACTGCCTGTGAACTTGTTTGGCTCAAGCAATTGCTTCAAGAGTTACAATTTGGAGATATTACTCAAATGACACTTGTGTGTGACAATCAGGCTGCCCTTCATATTAGCTCTAATCATGTCTTTCATGAGAGGACTAAACACATTGAGATTGATTGTCATTTCATTCGGGAAAAGGTTATGTCTGGAGACATCAAGACTGAGTTTGTTAACTCAAGTGATCAGTTAGTAGATATTTTTACGAAGTCTTTACGGGGGCCTAGAATTGATTATATTTGTAACAAGCTTGGCACATACGATTTGTATGCTCCAGCTTGAGGGGGAGTGTTAGATATAGTTTGATATTATTAAGATATTGTTAGATATTGATAACCACAATATCAAACAATATCTTCTATTTAATCTTTTTATTTTCAGTTACTCTTTTTACTTGTACCTCTCTCTATTATAAATAGATTACCCTATGTGTGGTTTATACACAAGGGAGATTAATCTCAATCCTATTTTCTTTATTCTCAACAAATCTGATTGTTGGCCAGGAAGATGGAATGTCAATCTCTGAACAGGAGGCCATCTATGATGGATGTCAAAAGAAAATATTCGCCAAGCTGCTTCACATGGTGATAGATACCTACAATCGTAATACCTCTTAATCTTATCAATAATGATTGATTTGTCAGATTCTGCAGAGTTGTTGCTTATTTTAAGAGTAGCTCTGTCAAGACCTTTGTTGACATATTTGAACAAATACTTGATTGAATTGGTCTTGTTGCAATACTTTGTATTTACATGAGCTTGATACCTCATTAGAAGAGGTGGATTGTAAAGAACAACACTTCTATTGTCAAGCTTAATTCCATTCTTCTCAAGAAATCTACCATTATCAAGTCTTCTATAAGAAGGATATCATTCTTCATCAATTGAAGTTAAAGATGTGATTTTTTTTGGATAAAATTTAGAACATCTACCTTCCTTCATGCTCGGTGAATTATATCTTGCAGGTCCGCGTGGACCATGGATCATGTAACTTGAAACAACTTTTTCCAATTTGGGGTACAAATCCGCATTCGGCAATTCAGCTGATATTATTTTATCAATATCAGCTAGATTTTTCAATTTGCTTTCTCCAACCAACCACAAAAGTATATAGGCATGAGGTAATCCTCTTTTTTGGAATTCTATTGTGTACATTCCTGGATATATCAAAAAAAGAATGAAATTAGTTGTAACAATTTCATTTCAAAAAAAGAATGTATATTATTTGATACAAAAAATACCTGCAGTGGTTTTTCCAAAGAAATCCTTCTTCTTAAAATCTGTCATAATTCCATCAAGCTTCATTTTGAAGACTCTACATACAATATTAAATTTGTCTAAAGCGGATAACCCTTTGGCCAAAACAAACTCTCCGATTTCACTCCAATTCACATTGCATGTTATAGTAATGAACAAATCAGGATATCCAAATTTTTTATAAATGGCCATAGCATCTTGACAATTGTTGAACATGTATCTGGTACCACCAGTGAATGAAGCAGGCAAGACAATACGTCTTCCAATTAAAGAAGGATATGTCTCTCCTCTATTAACAACCTCTTGTAATCCATTAAGAATATCACAATGAATTAACTTCTGATTAGCTCTAATGAAAGACAACCGTTGTGCTTCAACTATTGTATAGCAATCAACCAAAAACTGTTGGAACAATCGACATGCATTAACAATATTATCAGATTCTATACATCTTTGTTGTATTCTGAATGCAATAAATTCTCTCAAAGAAATTTGAATTCTCACCCTTGATTTATTTTTTGAATGAGATTCTCTTAATGGAATATCTTCTTGATAACCATCTTCTCCATATGGAAACATGAGAGGATATTGTAGTGGAATGAAAGCAGTGTGAGTTTCATGCAGTCTTGTCAATTCACCAGAACATTTTTTGACAATTATATCTCTGCCTACAACCATATTGTCAAAATCACAACCTATTAGTGCAACTATTTCATCACATGAAGGTGTGTTGTAGACTCTAGGGTCTTTGTTTCTGCCTCTAAATAGTCTTAGGGTGAAATCTAATTTCATACTTTGTAGTGACAAATCTCTAACTCTCTTAAAAGATTTTGCAAGCACATTGTGACTGTCAATCATTTTAATCAAATCAGCAACGAATGATTCATCTAGAACAAATTCCTTACAGTTTGACCTAAAACATAATAAACGGAATACATGTTAACAAATGTATTTAAATATATAATTTAAGCAACATAAATTACATGTTAAGTAACTTGAAATGATTCATTCTGTTACTCATTTCATTTTCGGTATCATATATGTACAATTGTGCAAACTTTAGCTTTGATCCATCTTGTGGCAATAAACTGCCAATAAGGTGATAGTTATGTCCATTAAGAATAAATTGTGGTGGAGCAGAACCATTGTTCATTGAAGCATCTATCTTACCACCAATAGAAGTAAATGAGAACATGCTGTAGTATATTCTTATATTTTGTAAAAATAGTTTGCTTATATGATCTTCACCATTTAACAAAGCTTGAAGCATATTAGGTGGTTTTTTTAATAGTGGAAGTTCCACTTTTCCCTTTTGGCAACATAATGAGAATTGAACTTCTTTTGAGGTGTTACATTTTTCTGCTCTTTCTTCATACCAAAGTTGAGCTTTACAGTATTGGCATGCCAAACAAAGTTATCCAATATTGTGAAGTTCTAAACATCATTAAAAAGCATTAGAATGAAATGCTTATATTTAATGTCAAATTATGGATAATTGGTGTTTGTTTACCTTGCAACTCTGCTTTGCAATACAATTCGTTTGTACTTGTAGTATTGGGTTCAACTATAGTCAAATGACATACATTAAATTAATGCTTCAAATTATGTAGTTATTCAAATCACTAAGTTGGGCATTAACTTTACCTTCATGTGTTATTGTTGCTGAAGAATCATTGGTTGTGTTTGAACCATTTTGTTCTATTGTTGTTTCATCATCAAGACAGAATCTGTTTTGAAGTGATTATATGACTTTAAAAGCATATTTGATTACCTTATTCTTAGAGACAGGATAGAAATCATTTACAACTTCAGATGTGCCACCTATGGAAAAGAATTATTAAAAGAATTTACTTACATGCACTGCCATTGTCATTATGAAGAATGTTTTATATCAATAAAACCTACTTACCTTAACTGCCAAGGTAATTATTTCGTCCATTATTTCTTTGTCTGTTATTGTTAACAAATGTATTGACTAAAAAAACAATTTCATATCAATTTTAAAATATTCATGGAATAAAAATAGTTATATAAAAAATTAGGATGAATGAAGAAATATATCGAAAGTACTGTTGTATGTTACAATAGAAGCTACAGATTATGAAGTGATTAAGTTGTCTTTGCTTTGATTGTGAAATATAATACTGGAAGAACTTGATATATTGTTTTCAGACATTGCATTGAAATGAATATGATGTTATTATTTATTAAAATGGGACTTCAGGCATATTATTGAACAATAAAAACAAATATCACTCACCAATTGTTGTATGAAATATTGCATTCAGATTTTGAAGGTTGTTCATGTTGTTCTGTACATCTGTAATATGATTATTGTAAAAGAAGTGAATGTAACAGAATAAACCAAAAAACTTCATTTATTGATATAAGAAGAATTTGTAAAAAATTAAGTTATAAACAAAACACTTACTAAGATCCAATTGTTGTAAGGGTTTTCTCTATATAGCATTTTCCAGTAAGTTTTCAGATTGACTTGTTTTATCTGTCATTACAAAATGAAACATATTTCATTATGCATCTGTCTTGTGAAGTTCGAATCGAACAAAATAAATTTAAAGTTAGTTATAAAATGAAACCTAATATTTTACTACTTTGAGAAACATTGTTGGTATATTTAGTTTTTTTTCTTGGGTTCTCTTCTTTGTAATTTGCAACACACAAAAATAAAATTAGACATAGAAGATGAAGACTTTGTAAAGATTTCAGAATTCAGAATACAAATTATATATCTTTTCAAGCAATTTTCAAAGTACATGAATGAAATGTATTGTTAGAAACTTACATGAATGTTGATTACTTCTTGCATGCAACCTTCCTTGCAGCACCATCTTCCTTCTAAGCCTGACATTTTTACAATCCTTTTGATCCATTTCAGAAAAAAAAAACTTGGAAGACTTTGAAAGGTTACAATGGAAGAAGAAGCAGAAACAAAAATAGTTGACTCTAGGGCTACAAAAGTGTATATTGTTCTATTCCTATATTGATGAATGTATTTGTTAAACTTTTTTTTTGCATTGTACCTCTAATCACTATTGTGGAAAGACAAATATTTGTAATTGTAATAGAAAGCAGTTGTAAGACTACAAAAATATTTTATCAGTAGACAATCATTAAAAATAGAAAGAACATGCAGTGTGGACTGTTAATACATCACAAACAATGATAGAAATAGGATTTCTTTCATAGTTGTTTAGTTTTTGCAGCTAAAAACACATTTCTTTTTTATGTAGGTACAACAACACATGTATTTTTTATCAAAGTACTATATATAATAAACCGAAAAGGATAGCTGAATAGAAACTTGGTTCAAAATTATGTGGTAAAACATTAGGCAATTTTAATTTGATGAATTGTCAAACTGAGTACATATTATCATAATGTCCACATCTTAAAACAATATACCTTTATACATATGAGACATAAGTATGATAAATATGATTGCAGACTACCACAACATAAATGGCAGACGAATTCTAATAGTTGGATTACAAAAAATTCAATTTGACATATATATAAATGGCTTTCTTGATACTTGTATCACACCTAGCCGGTTCCGCTAGCATATTAACACATATCACCCTTGACCGACAACTCATATCGGACAAGGCTGGGGGACTGGTGTACCACACCTAGCCAAACTCGACCAAATAAGTAAACAATGTGTATATCAAGGCAGCCAAGTATCCAACCTAGGCCGTCTTAGCCTAACTTATACCGGTTTTGACCTAAACTAAACACCTAAAGGGATAACCTGCACCAACATAAGCCATCAAGACAAATAGTCGGCCTAGACCGACTACTCCAGTATCCGGTAAGTTTAGAGCCTAGGCCGACCGCTCTAATGAACTCAGTATAATGGAAGCGTCCGCGTCCAATAAACCTTAAGGGCCTGGGTTAGGGCCCTGACCCACTCGCAAGCCCTAGCTAGAGCACAAGTCAAGGCCCAGCCCATGGGATTGTCAAACATCATTAATGCTCTATAAATACACGTAGACCCCATCAATTAAAGGTACGCATTCATTAATCACTGATTTGACTCTCTGAGAGCTTTGACTTACTTGAGCTTCGGAGACTCTTCTGCAGGTAACCCGTCCTGGGTTCAAGCTGACATGTATCGACCAGAGCGAGGCCAACCGAAGAGATAGCGGACTACGTGGTAAGGTGACGCTTGTGCCTAACTTATCTTGTTTCTTCTGCAGGAACAATACTATATGAATCAAACAACTTTGATAAAAAAACAATCATACAATAATTCTATAAAACACGCCAAAAAACATTCTCTGAATACAATAAATGTGTTATTAATACAATTTTTATTTACATTAACAAAATAAGTTGTAAAATATTTAATTAAACTTCCATCCTAATGTATTTCTTTGCAGTCATAGAATCTGACAAAAACTTCAAACTAATTTCATTAATAGAAAATAAAACTATACATGAAAAGATGAAACGATTGCCATTAGATTTGACTACAGTATTGTCATTATTGATCTTTTTGGAAAACATACAGACAATTAAAATAAAAGATAACATAAACAAATAATAATTAATATTATGAGTTACTTTAGATTAACTATATTAATACTCTTTTAATATAATATATAATATATGTAAACTCTGGTATATAATATATATACTATATATATCAATAACGATAGTAGTCAAATACCATATACACCTACCTATATATTATGTCATTAAAAATAATATCAATAAAAACATATAAAATATACAATAAAAAAAGAATATAAAAAAATCTTTTCAAACAAATTTAAGACCAAGACTAATTACAAAAATAATTAAAATGAAAATGTTATATCAATATAATTCAATTAAATATTTTATCATTTAAGTAAATCATAAAATATGATGATTAATAAAAATTTAAGTTAACTGATAGATAAATATATAGACATTTCTTTTCTGACAACTTAAAATTTGTCAATAGTTATTTGGTTAGCCAATATAACTTATTTATGAAAATGAAAATAAATAAGCAAATCAAAATTGTAAATTCGTTCTTCAAAAAAACAATTTCATTCGGTCATGTAGAATTTCATGTTAACAAATATTTAAAAATGTATAAGTATCAGTGGTAACAATATTTGTAGAAACTTTATGTAGCTGGTAGTTATTTTTGTTGACACAACTTGATAAATGTCAACAATTATTTGTAAACCAGTAGAGAAAAAAATTGAATTAAAACATAATTAATCAGATATAAGCGCATAAAATCATTAACAAAAAAGTATTAGTTTAATACAAATTAAAGACAAACGAATCCGTAGACATATTACAATCACAAAATACCATCAAATAAATTGTCTTGAAATATAAAAAGCAAGATTATCTCTGAAATCAATCATTTCTCCTTTTTAATATTTCTCTTCAGAAGCTTCAATGGAACATTGTCTTCTTCGATGGAGTCAAGTGATACAGTCTTCTTTGCATATTCTCTCTTTAGTGAACTGTTTGCATCATCATGTGTTGCATTATCTTTGATTAGCTCAAGTGACTGGGAGCCAGAGTCGATCGTTTCGTTGGTAAATTTTGCTAATAAATCCTATAATAAATGTCAAAATCAATTAAATATTAAAACCTATTACGATGAATAAAAGAATACAGAATGAATAAAAAAGATTTAGATGTTTTGTATACCTTTGCAATATCAACAATGGACTCATTGACCACACGTTGTTTTTTCCTACTAAACTCTCCATACATCCTTGAATAACGTATTGACAAACATATAAGTAAATACTAAAACGTAATTATCATCTTTAATGTAGAGAATCAAATTCAGAAATAGATCTTACCATTGATTTGATGGAAAAATCATTGAACTTTTGAATTATATCATCATCAACACATACTTTCTTCACTCTGAAAGACTGTTCAACTTGGAAACTATGATCATTCCTACTTTCAACTTTCCACAATAGACTTTTATCCATTAATTGAGCGAACTCCTTTGGAAAATTACCAGAAGCATTAATCTATGACAAAAAAAGAAGTTAATAACATTTAAAAAGGTTTTTCCAACTTTCAATCTACATAAATAGATTATATATATATATATATATATATATATGTATGTATGTATAAAAGTAAACCTTATCATGACTTTCTAACATATCAACACAAGATTTCTTTAAAAGGATGGTTGCATCCCTATCAAATAGCACAAGTGTGGTTGAATCTGATGAGTCCATCACTCGAATTTTGATCCTATATCTGTAAAAAGAATAAAATTTATGAATCATAAAAATTGTAAAGTACAATGACATATTTGAATAGACATTAAATGAAATGCACAATAAGTGTACCTTAAAATGACTTTCATAACATGCTTGTTACACTTTTCGCAAAAAAACATCTTAGAATCTGGATAAACTGCTTTGTTGCAAACACAAGCTGTATACCACCAATAATCCTCATCCAAAATATTCTTAATGGTTCCAAACAATATTTAAGTGATTACCTTTGAATATAAAAAAAATTATGAAAACATTAATGTGAACAACAAAATTGAAAATGTTGATATATGCTGACCTCTTTACAATCCTTGAGACCTTATATGTTTGTCCTAGGTGTAAGCATTAAGAAGTCATCTTAAATAGTATGTTTGGAACTTTGCGAAAGCTGAGTTAATCCTTGAGATGGAGAATCAGTGTTCTCACACACTTTGTGAAGTAAAAAAATATGGTTACAAAATACAAATAATCCAAGATATGTTATTTATAAGAAAATGAAGAACAAATACAGTATTACCTTGATTTGAGTTTAGATGCCTCCTTGAAACCAACATTGTACTTAATCCTAGAGCAGAACTTACAATTTTGAACTTGCACCTTATCTAAAATGCAAAATAGTGTATGTGATACTAACATTGGTAATAGTGTAATGAATAATGTATAAAACTAATAAAAACATTTTACCTTGAAAAGTTTTAATTTTCGCAAACTCTATACTTATTTCAGCATTTTGTACTTCTCCACTTGAGAGAAAGACATTCAGTTCATCCACATAAATACCAAACAAAGTACATTCTATGCGGAACCTATAAATTCAATAAATGTTATGTGACATCATTATTTTCATACATCCCAAAAAAAATGTATATAGTAAACTTTTATAACTAAATTACCCATAAGCTTCTATGGCAATGACATTTAATTTTGTTGTCTTTCCATCCACTTGTAATTCTCTTTCAGTGCCAACTCCTACCAGTACTCCCAAGATATCTACATAATAATACAACAAATGATTAAAAAGTTTAATAAACATATATTAATACCAATAAAAAATAGATAATAAAAAAATATAAATATGAACTTACCAACTAAATAATTTGTATCAAAGCCAGAGGTGGTCAATAAAGACAAAGGCGTGTATTGTGGTTTCATATCTGGAACCAATTTAATATCAAGCAAAGAAACTTTTGTACCAAACTGGAAATTAATCTTATATGGGTGGTGTGTAGTTCGATATATTCCACTATTCGGAGCCACACTGAAATTTTGGACGCCATAAACTGGCCTTCTGATATTTCATTTTGAAATTTGTAAATTAAAGTACGTCTAATAGACGTGTGTATTTTGCCTCCCTACAAAAATGAATATAAATAATATGTTTAACGTACAAATATTTTTTTTCTTCATAACAGTGATGGAAGAAATGAAACACAATATTACCTCTTTGTCTTGAATAACCAACTCCATTGAAAATGGACACCTCTATTTACGGAAATCTAGAACAAACCATGAATGGATTACCCTAACAATGATATTCCAGTTTTCCTTTTCTGGAGTAACTTCATCTAGTTTCTGGCTTTGCTTTTGAACTTCACAGAGAGACACATTCAACTCACAGCAATGATATAGAAAGATCAAAACTCAACAAATGAGAACTCAACAATATTTATAGATACAAAGTTGATATTCAGATGAAATTAAAAGAAATAATAAATAAACAGTTTAGAAAATTGTAAGGTGACGATAAACGTGAGCTTTAATAATAACATGGATTTGGCAATTCTTGAAAAACTTAACGTTGATATGTTAGTTGGGTATATACTTTTCAATGGTAGAAGAATCAAGAAAGCAAAAATGTGAATTCCATTGAGTTGTAAGCTATTAAAAAAGTGATAGGCATATACTTTTGACCTACAAATGCAGATTTCATACTAACATATTTTTGTGAAAACTGTAGATATCAGGTTTTCATGTCAGAAAAAATGAAATATTCATATTCATGTATTCAGAGGTTACATAAAAGGTCAAAAGAAATACAAACAAATTATGATGAAGAAAAAGCATGATACCTATTATTTAAAAGTAAAAACCTAATTTGTTGGCGCGGTGTATTCCGCAGTCAAGCATTAATTGTAACACTAATGTGGAAACAATGCAGATCTGTATTCCGCCAAAAGTAATAGCCAAAAATAATGCTGAAGAGAAAGCATGTAACAGATTATTTATAAGTACATACATAATGTGTTGGCGTGGTGTATTTCACAGTCAAACATTCATTGTAACACTAGTGTGGAAACAATGCAGATATGCAAATACATATTGGCTTAGAAAGCATTCAACAAAAACGGATTGAACAAAGAAGATGTTATCTTAGAATTGGACAACAAAAGGACAAACCCTAATAATGTGGACATAAACATATGAACTATAAAGAACAACAGATGAAGTGCATACCTTTGCTAGTGATAAGTAATATGGTCGAAAACTTGTGCATAGACCATTTGACGTAAAAAAAAAGATAAGATTTTAATACTGATACAAACTTGCTAGAGAAGCAAACTAAACATGTGCTCCAATTTATTTAATTTATTAGAATTATAACATGGATTTGGAAATTTGTTTGGTCAAACAATGCATAACATGGATTTGGAAATTTTCGATAAACTTAAGGCTCATATGCAGATGAAGTGATAGGTAGATGAAGTACATACCTTTGCGAGTGTTAAGTATTTTGGTTGAAAAATTGTGCATACAAAAATGGAGGTCAACAAAACATATCATATTTCAATTTCAATACTGATACAAACTTCCTGGAGAAGCAAAGAAAATATCTGATGGAATAAATTTATTAATTTATTTTATTATACTTATATGACGTGTTGATATGCATTAATTATGACCAGTGAAAAATCCCGTGGAATATGTACAAAATATATCGAGAAGTATAAACAATCATAACATTACACAGTTTCAAAACCAGAATTTACAAATTGTTAAAATTGAAAAGATGAGAGATTTTTGACGGGCATTAAGTAACTGCAAAAGTGTCTTGAATAGCGCAAAAAATGAAAAAAAAAATTAAAAGTGATTTTAATCAACAGTTAAAAAATCATATTTTAAATTAGAAAATATTTTTAAAAAAAATAAAAACTTAATGATAAGACATTTTGGTATCTTACATTAAATAAATGGCAAAGATATTGAATTGTGGAAAAAGATATGGAGCAGTGTTGAATTAAATGACAACTTTTTAAAATGACAATAATATAATTGAAAATCAATAGACTTAAACATATATATAATATAATAAAATAAAATAATAATTCATACAAACAATAAACTGATAAAAATGTTTAGATACTATAGTTTATGGATGCTTTCCGTCGCGATGATAATATTCATTTATATTAAACAGAACATTGACATCCTGGTTTCTGTTTTCACCGTCAACCTCGAAGATAACTATGTCTCTTGCCTCTAGTCCATGAACATCACAAAATTTTTTCCATCCACTGTCTATCTTGACAGACTTAGTTCTTATCAACAACTTGCATTGAACTTATGCTTTTGGACCGTAAAACACAATATATGACAATTGAATATTGCGAAAATATTTACATAAGTCTGAATTCAAATCCTATAGAAAAAAATAAGAAGAAATAATATGAAATAAAAAAAAGTATTAATATAGAATAATAGAAGAGAAAACAACAAGTTTGGTCATGAAATTAACAAAATTATAAGAAAAAAGGTAAGAAACCTTACAAAAAGCTTACTTTGCAGTTGAATTTAGATAGCCTAAACTCAAAATGAATTAACTTGGACCTTGTCAGAGGAGCATTTGTTCGAACATGACTTAAAACATGACTTGTTATCGGAAATATTCCAACATGGACCGAGTTCATGGCGTAATCTTATGACAAACAAAGGTTCACGAACCCAACATCCTTGTCAAAATAGGAAGATCATAAAAAATTAAAAGAAAATCAGATAAGAATTCTAGAAAAGATTTTAATGTGTGAAATATTACACAAACATGTTTCTTCGAGGAAAATAGCAAAGAATCCACCATTCCACTTTGCAAAAAGAATGGAACTTTCACCAAGTATGCTTTGTCTAGTGGTCATCTGTTAAAACAAAAGACAGACTATCTATCAATGAATCGTATGTGAAAGTTTATAACTTCATGAAAATTAAATCAGTTTCATAGACATTGAAGTAGATCGTAATATAGCGAAAAAATTGGTGATTCGAACATGGGTACCTTTCTGTAATGGAGAAGAAGTTTAAAAAATACTCAGTGTAATGTGAAATGTTGATTATGATGATGAGAAACGATGATCATGAAACAGAGAAGATAAAAAGAGTGTTAGTGAAACAAATCTTGAATAAGAAAATGCATACCTTTCTGCAATGTAGAAGATAAAAACGTATTGTAGATGATGATCAAAGAAGAGGATGCAGAAACGGAGAAGATAAGAGTCATATGAGAGAAGTAAATGTCTTTTGAAATGTGAAAAGACGTAATGGTGAGCAAAGAGTGTTGCTGATTAAAATATGAAAGAGAGCAGTTGAGAAATCTTAACATTGCAATCATGATTTTTTTAGAAGTGAACACCATAATGAAAGAAAACCTACACCGTGATCAAGAATCAGAATTATTATTCATTAGTGGATAATTTAAAGGTTGTAATCTGAATCAGTTGAATAATGAAAACGTGTGGAAGATGAAGAAGCATTTTAAATACGTACAACAGTGCTTTAATAATCATTATCTCGAGCAGTGCGAATATTAATGAGTTTGAATATTGATTAACACGTTTAATGCGTTGGAATACACAATGCGTTGTAAGACGAAGAGGTTTTAAGTGATTAGTAGCAATGATAAATAGTCATTTCCAATGCATTGCAATTTTACATATTTTTATAAAATTAATTAAATAATAAATGATTAGGTTAAATTACTTCACGTTAAATGACGTAGGCATGCGAATGTTCTCAAAATTAACATTTAATGTTTACGTTAAATTATTTTTAAAAAAATAATAAGTAATATTTAATGTTTTGGTTTGTCATTTAAATTTCGAATTTAGATGGAATGATAATTAATTTTTGATTAATTCCAAATATAATTAACATTTATTTAGAGTTATTTCAAACTTCTGATTTTCATTTTTTTATCAAAGAACTTCCAAATTAAAATAATTACGTGGGATAACTATATAACGACAAAAGAAAAAACACATAACTTGATATATATAAAATAATTGCATAAAATATTAAAGTCCAGTTTAAATCTTCTTATATATTAATATATATATATATATATATATATATATATATATATATATATATATATATATATATAAAAAGAAGTTCCAAAAAATAATAACATACTAAATGTTCAACTTTTAAACTAAATCAAAGGATAATGAACTTTGATATGAATGTTTGGTTTTTCAATTTCAACTTCAAAAAAGAGTTCATTGTGATCCTTTACAGATAGTTCATGAAGAGTACAAAAAATTTGCCAGTCAACTCCAATCTTTACAGACCTACGTCTTATGATTAATTTACATTCCACTTCGCTCTTTGGTCCGTGTAGAACAACAGATGAAAGTTAATTATTCTGAAAATAACTCCCAAATTCTTTTTTCAAATATTGCAAACATAATGTGAAGACATATTACTTATTAAGAAGGCATGTAAATAAATAATAAACAAAAATAAAAGAACTAACCAAGTGGCTGGCTTTACAATAGTATTTGGATAGTTGAACTTGAAAATGAATTAACTTTGACATACTTAGAGGACGACGAATGGAAATATTGTTTAGGAAATTCGCTTGGAGTCGTGAGTCTGTCGAACGGTTAGAGACATGGAGTTGGAAAGAAGAATTTCTAACGTATTTAAACAAAACCAATTTGTCAGACTTATCTGCATAGAAAGATCTCAGATCATTCTAGCCTTCGGTAATCAGTGGAGTGTGAATATCCATGTTGTACTAACATTGTGAACATTACTTTCGTAATCAACAATGGTCCACTATGAACCAATGTCCTTCTCACATCGTATTATGAACAGTCGGTCGACGTGTCCAAAAGCCTTCACAGATTAGCATGTTCAGAATAAAGAAATAAAAATAAAGATAACAAATAAATGTCAAGGAATAAAAAAATAAACTTGGTCCTTCAGAAACATAGTAAGGAATCCCCAATAAGTTCTGCAAAAAGTATAGATTGTGGGGGTGGCGATGGATGCTATTGAACGATAATAGATTGGTGATGAAGAAGATTCGTAAGAGAAGAGAATGGGTAACAAAAGAAAAAGAAGATTTGTCACTCGATAGTTGGTAATGGGTAATAGTGGTGCAAACATTGGGAATATATATAAAGAGAATAGGATAAGTCATACCTATTCCAAGCGTCCGACTTACTGGACAGACTGCTTCATAATTAATGCAATCGCTTGGGAATAAAAAACTTAAAATGAAGTACGAATTAAAAAAACGTTAAAATAAAAATTTAAAATATACGAAAATATTAATTATAAAATGATAATTCGTAAAATAATCAATAACTTTTAAGAAGATAATAAGAAAAAATAAAATTCCACGTCTTGAATTAAAACATTTAAACAAAAAAAAAAAGCATCAAAGGTAAGATCAATTACATAAAATAAAAGAAAATAAGCAAAGAAGATGATTTCGTTAATGGTGTAAAATTATGAAGATTAACAGTTTGATTGGCAAAGCTTTAAAAAAAAAAGAAATCTGGGTAAAGATAGAAAAAGATAAAAAAAATAAGAAATCTGGGTAAAGATAGAAGAATAAGATAAAAAACATTGAGAAAGTTGAAAAACTATGAAATTTACAAACCAGTAAGATTCTGCAACGAAAAAGATTGAAAGTTTTTTGCTCTTTAAGACTGTTGCATGTGTTTGACCTCTTGATTTTGTAACACCCCAATTAATTAAAGAGTGTAATTAAAGGAAGCGTCACATAATTATAATATAACAGCGCAGTTCTAGAGTTTAAGCGTAAGACCTTACAAAATAAGGCACACCACGATGCCACAAGAGATAAAAGAGTATCATAAAAGTCTACTAGGATACTAGCATATAAAGACTAACGAATACATATGCCATAGCCTTCAAGATATCTCAAGAACACTAAGCGGTAGAGTCGCCTCCTCCCTGATGACCACGATGATCCCTCGCATCTGCTCCCATCAATAAATTGATGATCATCGCAAAGATAGAACATGACA
>Ga0214545_1009341_pt1 | contig 15000 bp, 11 predicted proteins | sample CNSS4metaG_FD_160064 | JGI IMG/M metagenome (GOLD analysis project Ga0214545, IMG submission 160064) | Root nodule microbial communities from cowpea collected in UCLA plant growth center, Los Angeles, California, USA - CNSS4 | ecosystem: Host-associated > Plants > Roots > Nodule | place: USA... | reverse complement strand
AATCCATTCCAACTCATCCTTCCCAATCCATGAATATAGAATTTCACCTCATACCAATACCATGCCATTTTGATACCAACCATTTCATTGAAATCGCATGCCAAGATTTATCCAAGTTCATCATTCACAATCCATGAATCACACCACTCATGCAAATTCATTCATCTCATACTTTATAAATACATACCCCACATATATCACAAAATAGTATTCATCCCAAATAAATGAGTTCCAACATTTAAGTACCTGCAATTCCATACAATTAAGCACAACCCACAACCATAATTCTTACACCAAAATTCTTAAGAAAATTTATTATCACAAAACCAAAAGTCATTGCAGTAATGCGTGACACATTTCTCAAGCTACAGCCATTTAATTGACGATCCAACCGGTCAAACCATAAAATAGCATGTTATGAACCAAATGTCAATATTTGAGCTCAATCCAACGGTTAATGAGTCGGGAAAGTCAATTTTACTAAAACTGCGCATATCAAAAAAATGACATAGTCGCCCAGTGACCTAGGGCACTCGCCTAGCGACTGCGCGACGCATCAGAATACAAGAAATAACATCAAAATTCACATTTTTATGAATATTTGAACCCTAACTCAGAAATATACCAAAAACTAATGTTTTCCCCAATCTTTTCTCATATTTCACAAAACATTAATCGCATAAAATATAAATAACATGAAACCCTAGCTTCCCTTACCTGGAAATAAGCTAGCGGAAAGTTCCGACACTTAAGCGAATGAGCAGTACAGCTCCAGGAGCAAGTTTAAGAGGTGAGCGGAAGAAAGAGGTTGAACTCAGTTGAACTTGGATAGATCTCAAACCCTAGCAGAGCGTTCTGTTACCCTAGCAGAGCGTTCTGTTGAGAAAGAGAGAGTGTGAGGGAACTGTGTTTGCAAGAATGCAGCAGTGAGAGGAGGTTTCGCTACCTTAGGGCCTTGGACACCCTATGGACCAGCCCTTAGGCCCATTAGATTAGGGGCAACCCTTTAAAATTATGGCAGATAAAAAAAAGGATTTTACAATAATAATAATAAAATATATACATATATATATATAATAATAACTATAGATAATAAAAAGAATATTAATAATAATATTAATAATAATAATAATAATTATTATTATTATTATTATTGTAATGAACAAATAATATTTTTGAATACCAACTTTTTAAATTAGATAGGATTAGGGATGGCAAAAATACTCGCGCCCGCGGATATCTACGGATAAAATCTGCGGCGGATAGTTACTACCCGCGGGTATTTTAATACCCGCTTATAAACGGGTCGGATACGGGTATCATACTATCCGTACCCGCGGGTACCCGTTACCCGTAAAAAAATTAAAATTAAAATTTAATTTATATTTTATTAAGTTAAATTTAACTAAAATAAAAATTAACAGTATATTTTATTATGTCAAATTTAATTATAATTAAAATTTTATTTAATTTAAATTTTATTTTTATAATTTTATATTAAAAAATTTATAAAATATATAATTTTTTAAATATTTGCAGGTATCGGATATCCACGGGTACTAGCGGATTTTAAAAATATCCGCGGGTATTTTTGAAGCGGATACCCGGCAGGTAAACGGGCGGGTAGCGGGCAGATTTTTTTTTGGTGAGTCGAGTTGCGGTAGGCACTATCCGTGTCCGACCCGACCCGTTGTCATCCCTAAATAGGATAGTAATTATAATAATAATATAATAATTATAGTTTTTAATTATAATTCTTAATGATAATACTAATAACAACTATTATTAATAATAGTAACAATGATAATGCTAATACTAATAAAAAAATTAATAATATTTTTATAGTATTTCTTTTCTCATATCAATACTGTATTATAATAAAATTAATATATTACATATTAATATTATTAATAACAATAATAACTTTACTGCTAATAATGTTAATAATACTAATAATAATAATATATAATAGTAATATATATATTATTAGAATATTAATATTGGTTATAATTTTAGTACTATCTTTATAAATAATATTTATAATAATAATATTATTAATAATTAGAAATACTAACACTTATAAAAATATTATAAATAATAATATTACTTATAATTAATATTATAGTTGAAATCATAAATAAATGAAAAAAATAAAAATAAATAGACTTTTGTAGGATTTGAACTCGGGTCCTTTTGTACCAAAGTTTTAAAATGACGAAAAAATTAATTTTTATGACACATGTTAATAAAAGAAAATGGGTAATGTAGTAATTTTGGTGGTATCTTTTTTTCTTAATATGTAATTGTAACACCCCATTTAAATAATAACTTTAATTTAAATGAAATGTCACACAGATAGAAATTTAGAGACAGGTTCTGGAGTATGGACGTTACTCCTTACAATATCCAAAAAGCTAGGAGAAACTAAGGCACACCATGATGCCAGATACAACCAAGAATCCAAGGACTTAACGAAATTTAATAGAATACCAAAGAGCAAAATGTACATGGGCCATAGCCCTAAAGAAAAGCCCAAAAGCAGAAGTCAATCCCAAGGCTAAGCAGCGGAACCATCACCTTCTTGTTGACCACGGGTGTTCCTCGCATCTGCTCACATCAACAAGTTGATGATCATCGCAAAAGAGAGTACCATACAACAGAACACACAATAATAATATAAGGGTAAGCTAGAGCCGAAAATGGTTTTATCACGCAGTCAGATATACTTTCACAATCAATTATACATACACCACCCAAGCATGTTATGACTTTTCAAAACAATACACTAAGACTCGACTCGATTCGACTCATCCGGATACATATAACTTGGTCGGATTTAGCGGATGCTTGCACTTGTGGTGGATACCTCTGCTCACCCTCGAGCTATATGTTACAAGTGTTACAATGAATCAATTTTCCCTCACCACAAGGTTAGCCCTTAATGAATTTCAAGCCTCCTGCTACTCTCACCACAGGAGTCAGTACGCTCTAGGTGAGACTAACTGACTCCTTAGAGTGTCAGGATGCAACCTTACCTTGAATCCTTACCTAGTTATACAAATGGGGCACCACCATGGACACCCACTAACAGGGGCCATGGGATTACATTCTTAATCAATCAAACGAGTTCAACATGTGTATACACGTATATACATATACATCACATACAGTTTCTCATAATTCACCTCTTTCGTATTCCTAGCCAAACCATACCAACTTATTATTCTCGAACCATGAATATGGCACTCCGTCTCATATCATTATCATGCCACATTGATACCAACCCTTTCGTGTCTCATGTCGAACTCATGCCAAATTCATCATTTCAATTCCATGAATCACCTCATACATATATCATACTCACATCATGTAAAACTCATAAATCTCAATGTTACCATCTCATGCATACAAAATCACTCAATTCATAACTCATGAACCACATCCCTCATGCATAAACATTCAGAACATACTTTAGCACAATAACCCAGTCCTACATGTGATATTCACCCAATTAACATAGAAGAAAACAGTATAGGGTGCATCCTCGCCCAACTCTCGCTCAATCTGAGGATACTCGCTCAGACGAGAGGTTTCCCTCGCTCAGGCGGACTCCCTTCGCTCAGGCGAGAATTCGAGGAGTGGGAACAGTGGCTCCCCGCGGGGTCTCGCTTAGGTGAGCCCTCCTCGCTTAAGCAAGAATGCATTTCGCTCAAAATGGGGACTCTTTGCTTAAGCGACCCTCGCGTAGGAATCCTGGGCGAAACCTCTGCTAGTCTCGCCTAGGCGAGACAAGCTCGCTTGGGTGAGATTATCAGACTTCGCCACTGTCCGCACCTGCATCAGTTATATTTTACGCATATGCCATATTACCAACCCTTCCGTGCATTTACAGTAGCATACCAGTTCAAGAATCACGAAACACCAACCAGACAACAAACAAGCACATGAAACAAAAAAGGGTTCTAGCTTCCCTTACCTAGAATAAGCTAGCACAGTACTCCGACACCAACCACGAAACACAGCAGCTCTAGGAAAAAGCTTAGAACTGGAAAACAGTGGAACAGATCTTAAGATTGGGTTCACTACGAAAACTCCAACTGATAACACTCGAGATTACACTAAGAAAGGGAGAATATGAGTTGAGGGGCAACTTACGTTGAATAGAAACGAGCTTCGAGCGAACTGGTCCGAGACGGAAAAGCAAACCCTAGCAGAATAATGGCTGCACCTCTTAGAACAAAGGGGCAGATTCTGAAAGTGAGTAAGAGGGTTAGGGTTAGGGCAGACTTATGGTCTGTTTTTTCCTTTGGGCCTGCCCTTAGACCTAACTCAAATGGGCAGCCCTTTTTAAATTAGGGCAGAAAAAGTGGGCCTTACAGTAATAGATAACTAAAGGAAAAAATTACAAAACAAATAATTTTATATACAGGTCAGTTCATAGACTCGTGAGCCAAATGTTATGTAAAATAAGTTAGAGAAATTAATTTACATGTATTATGTAGGACGAGTCAACTTGATGCACTTTTTACAAGTCAAATGTTAGACAAGTCAAAATAAAATAGAATGGTACGCATTTTCATCTCTAAACAAAAATTATACAAATCCATTTTAACTAAAAGAAAATAAAAATAAATAAAGAAAGGAAAAACAAAGTAAACTATTTTTGTATTTCTCGTTTTAGGATAAAGGAATAAATATGCTTTATAGAGAAGATCGGAGAAAGAAGGAAAGAAAATGAAAAAAAAAATTACTTGCAATTAGTGTTGGCATCGTGAAAGAAGACGGTGTACTCATTGCATTGCAGTTCTATTCCTCGCCATTGAAAATTTTTCAAGGGTATTTACTTTAAACATTTTTTTGTTTTCATTTAGAAAAAGAAAAGAAAAGAAAAGGTAAAAATCCGTTTAATTAGATATTAAAAAGGTAAAAGGTTTCAAAATAAAAGAAAAAATTGTTTTTATCTCACGTTTATTGTTTTCTTGTTGTCTTAATCACAAATAATGATTGGGTTTCTTATCATCATTGTTAGATTCCCTCTAAAGCATCAATGACTTGTAATGAAAATATAACAATGGGTTTAAAGATGAAAACAGAAGGAAAAGAATGAGGAAGTTAACAAAATAAAAAAAATTGCAAAGAAAAATTAAAGACTAAACAATTCTTTTAAGTCTTAACAAATTAAAACTAAAACTAGTTAAATTTTTTTTTTTCACAAACCAAACACTTCCTTAAAACTTTAACATAAGAAAATAATTTCAACATTTTTTTGCAACAAAGAAGTTATAATTAGTATTCACATACGCAAGCAAGAGGAGGTAAGTTGTGACAACTAAGAATCATGTGGTCCCATTCACCCACCGCCCCCACAAGGGTAGTTTTTTTAATTACAAGACAGCTTGAAAATTGGCTTTGGAACCTTGGTTTTGAATTTCAATCTCTTGGACCTATTACTATTTGACACTGAGCAACATTCAAAAAGTGTTACTAAAATATAAAATATATTATTAAAATTTAGTATCAATGTGTAAAATTTACTAAAAACTTTTAATGATAGTTTTATATATTAATATGAACATTTAATAATGTTATTAAAAAATTTTAATAACATATTTTTAAATAAAAATGTAATACTATAAAAATATTGTTAAATATTTGTAGTGACGTTTTCTTTTTAATAGAAGAGTAACATGATAAATGTAGTATAATAATAATAATAATAATAATAATAATAATAATATTATTATTATTATACTATTCTATAACATTATAGTAACACTACATGACATTATTATTATTTTTTAATAACATACTTTAGTAGAAAAGACAAGATTTAATAAATATTATATCGTAACATCAAAAGAAAAACTATTTACTATATTATAATCTTAACGGAGGGTTGTATAATACATAACATATTTTAAACTAGAATTTAAAAATATATAAAATAATATACATACAAAATTTATAAAAGTAAATTAAAAAATAGTAGTCTCTAGTGTCTTTTAGAAGTTACTTATGCATCTATATCTCTTCATGTATGTAAGATAAATAAATATATTATAAATCCATAAACAATCAAATTTCAATCCAACAAAACATAAAAAAAAAAACATTTGAATGTCTGGTATTTAATTTCCGAATATTCATATTAAGTATGTCCTAAAAAAACAAATATATGATCCAAACTAGAACTTAGATTTATAAGTGAATCTAAGAATCATGAATTAGAATAAATTTATTACAACCTAAGTCTACACATCTACACATGAGTGTATAAGAACCCTCTCCTCATCTTCTCACCACTTGATATCTTAGTTTATGTGACTTCGATCATTGATAAAGCAGTGAATCTTTTTTACAACAGAGATCTCAATATTTAATACACAACTAAAACGATGATTCACTCATCATCCTATATGTATGACTCCAAATTCATGTGAATTTCATCAATCCCATAAAGCAGTCTTACAATATAACTCATTAAACAAAACCTTAAATCAATAAAATATAAAAATTAACATTAATACTACATTTTAAACATTCATATTCAATCAGTCTTTATGGAAAATATCTTAGCTTGGATAGAGTTTAGGTTGATTCAGGGTTGAGTGAAAATATGGCTAAGAGTAAGGTTGTTTTCAACTCTATTTTCTCTAGAGTGAAAAATGGTTTGCTTGTGCAAAATAGGATTGAGAGTCTAGTTTGAAACTTTGTTCTATTTTCACTTAAGCAAAAATCCTCCACTTAAGCAAAAAAAAAAAAAATAGAAAAATCAGTCTCAACAACAAAATCAAATCAACTTTCAAAAGTTTTTTCGAAAATATTTTAATCATACAACTTCTAAACAAATCAAAAATGGTTAATGCAAACCATGAGTAGTTTAAACATCATCTTTGTTGGGAATAGTCCAAGTGTAAGTTAAAAGTCTTACATTGTATAGAACAAACAAAGTTAAAAACTATATAAGCATAAAGACCCATAATACCATTGTCTTAAGGTTTTGGGGAATGTCATATATATAAAACTACAATCTCTCTATAACTATAACCATAACCCATATGATGAAATATATAAAAAATCTCAACATTGGTATTAGGAAAATATACCATATGAAAAAGAAAGAAAAATATAGACAAAGTTAAATTATATGTGTTCACTTTTCTTTAAGATAATAAAAAATAATAAAGTTATTATTATTATTGTTATTATTATAATTATAAAATTAAATAAAATTAATTTTATAACTTTATTGTAAATAGTTTTATTTATTTTTTACGTAATTTTTTAATTAAAAATGTTAAGTTTTAAAAAAAAAGTTGAAATCGAAAAAAATAGCTAAATTTAAAAAAAACGACCATTTAAATAGTAAAATTAATAAAATAATTATTTTGATTTAAAAAAAATTTAAGTTAAAAAAAAAAAAAATAAAATACATATAAATATAAAAAAAAAAAAAACATATATATATATATATATATATATATATATATATATATAATTAGGAAGATGAAGATAGAGGACTACATGTATCAGAAGAAGTTGTATCTACCCTTAATAGGGTAGAAGCCAACCAACATGGCGCAATCAGAACGGGAGTTGTTAGCTCGGTAGACACTCGGTGTGATCCGATTGACATTAGCTAAGAATGTTGCATTCAACATCATGAACGAGAAAACAATCGTAGATTTGATACAGACATTGTCACATATGTATGAGAAGTCATTTACAAACAATAAAGTGTATTTGATTCGCAGGCTAGTCAACCTAAAAATGGGTGAAGGTAACTCGGTTACTAATCATATTAGCAAATTTAATACAATTATTGTGTAGTTGACATTAGTGCAAATAACATTTGATGATGAGGTGAAAGCATTAATTTTATTATCATCTCTTCCAGAAAGTTGGAGTGCAACTATTAATGCAGTTAGACGAAGATGTTCGCAGGAAAAGTTCGGGGAAATCTTCCAGTTCTAATTCTGATTCAACATTGAGTACTAAAACTAGAGGAAGAAGTAGCTAGAAAGGTCGTAATCAAGGTCGAGGCAGATCAAAGTCTAGAGGGAGATAACAACCAAAATTCTGGAATGATATCACTTGTTGGAATTGTCAAAAAAGGGGTCACTTTACAAATCAATATAGGGCTCCAAGGAAGCACAACAACAATAAGAAGTAGGATGATGATCAATCAGCAAATGCAGCAACTGATGAAATTGAAGATGCACTATTATGTAGTTTAGATAGTTCTATTGACTCATGGATTATGGACTCAGGTGTGTCATTTCATACTACACCTTCCTTAGAACTATTATCGAACTATGTTTAAGGAATGTTTGGGAAGGTCTACCTTGTAGATGGAAAATCTTTTGATATTATAGGAAGACATGATATTAACATCAGAACCTCTAATGTAAGTGTGTGGACTTTGAATAATGTCATACATATTCTTACCTTAAAGAGAAACTTAATATCTATAGGGTAGTTGGATGATGAGGGACATTACACCACCTTTGGAGATGAACATTAGAAGGTAATGAAAGGTAATCTTGTTGTTGCTCGTGGAAAGAAGCAATGATCTCTTTACATGATTGCAGATGAGGATATGATATCAGTTGTAGAAGTTGGCAACAATTCATCTTTGTAGCATCAGAGGCTTGGGCATATGAGTGAGAAAGGAATGAAGCTCATGGTCCCAAAAGGTAAAATACCTAACTTGAAGCATGTTGACGTTGGACCTTGTGAACATTGTATCTTTGGAAAGTAGAAAAAGGTTAGCTTCTCCAAAACAAGTAAGTCGTCTAAAGTTGAAAGACTAGAACTAGTGCATACATATGTTTGGGGACTAGCTCTAGTGAAATCCGTTGGAGGTTCACAATATTATGTAACCTTCATTGATGACTCTACAAGAAAGGTATGGGTTTATTTTCTAAAAAATAAATTTGATGTATATTTTATATTTAAAAGGTGGAAAAAAGGAGGTTGAGACTCAAACAGGTTTAAAGATTAAATGTTTGAAGCCTGATAATGGTGGAGAATATGACAATAGTCAATTCAAGGAGTTTTGTTCAGAGAATGGGATCAGAATGATCAAGACAGTTCTAGGAACACCAGAACAAAACGGTGTGGCAGAAAGAATGAACAAAACCTTAAATGAGAGAGCAAGATGTATGAGAATCCATTTAGGATTACCCAAGGTATTTTAGGCAGACGCAATAAGCAAAACAACCTATCTCATAAACAGAGGTCCATCAGTTCCCTTAGACTATTAGTTACTTGAAGAAGTATGGTCTGGAAATGAAGTAAACCTTTCACATCTAAAAGTTTTTTGTTGTGCTTCATTGGTTATCGATCTGACATGTATGGCTACAAGTTTTAAGATAACCAAAAGAAGAAAATTATTAGAAGTAAAAATGTTACTTTTAATGAAAACATGTTCTATAAAGATAGGACTGCAAAATTCGCAAATGCAAATAAACAGCCAAAGCAAGTTTCATTAGAAGAAATTTCGGAAAGTGATGTAGTCAACAGAAGGCATAATTTAGAAGTAGAGCTTAAGTCAGAACCTGAATAAGCAGTAGAGTCAATAACTCCTAAAATACTAATTAGAAGATCTAGTAGAACAATTGTAGCACAACAAAGGTATTCATTCTCCTTCATTGCATTACTTGTTATTGACTGATGCTAGTGAGCCAAAGCCTTTTGTTGAGGCTATGCAGGGAGATGAATCTATGAAGTGGGAGCTAGCAATGGAAGATGAGATAAAGTGTCTTCAGAAGAATAAAACACGGTCTTTAACCAAGCTACTAAAAGGAAAGAAGGTTTTGCAAACCAAGTGGGTCTATCGGTTAAAAGAAGAACCAGATGGTAGCAAACGATATAAGGCTAGACTCGTAGTGAAAGGGTTCTAACAGAGACAAGGAATTGACTTCACAGAAATTTTCTCTCTTGTTGTCAAGTTGACTACCATCAAAGTTATTTTGAGTATAGTAGCTGTAGAAAACCTTCATTTGGAGTAGTTAGATGTGAAAACTACATTCCTACATGGAGATCTTGAGGAAGAAATCTTTATGGCACAACCAAAAGGTTTTGAAGTACAAGGCAAAGAGAATCTTGTATGCAAGCTTTATAAAAGTTTATATGGATTGAAACAAGCATCGAGACAATGGTACAAGAAGTTTAATGAGTTTATGCTACTCTGGATTTCACAGATGTGAAGAAGATCATTGTTGTTACGTGAAGAAATATGTTGACAGCTATATCATTATTGCCTTGTATGTTGACAACATGTTGATTTTGGTGCTAATATGACAGAAATTGACAGGTTGAAGAAACAATTGTTAGAAAATTTTGAAATAAAGGATCTTGAAGGTATTCTAAACTTATCTCGGGAAAAATATATAGAAAATTTTCTTATGCAGTTTTGGAAGGTGATTTGGATGGTAGAAAGAGCATAACATGTTACATTTTTACGTTGGGTGGTACAACTATAAGTTAGAAGTCCAAACTTCAAGGAAGAGTCTCCATTTCAACCATTGAAGCTGAGTATGTAGCTATATCAGAAGCAGCAAAGGAGATGATATGGTTGAAGAATCTTCTAAAAGAATTAGGAAAAGAGCAAGATGACTCTTCGTTGTTCAGTGACATTCAAAGTGCTATTCTTCATTCTACATGCAAACACATTGAATTGAAGTATCACTTTATCAAAAACTTGATAAATGATGGAGACTTGTTTTTGTTGAAGATTCCATGTGCAAAAAATCCAGCTGATATGTTGATCAAGACTATCACAACAACTAAGTTGAGGCTTTGCATTTCCTCAATTGGCCTTCAAGAAAATTGATGATGAAGGCACTACATTAGGTAGTAATGTAAATCAAACCCCACATCGCTTAGGATTTTGAGATGTGATTCTCTATTTTTCTATATAAGAGACCCTTTGTAAAGTTTGATACACAGCAAAAATAAAAATACTTCATAGTGTAGTCATGGACGTAGACATACACATTGTACGCCGAACCATGTTAAATTCTCCGTGTCGTTTATTTTTCTCTTCTTTATTCTTTCCTTTATTACCTTGTTCATAACAATACAAATACTATCCCTCAAACTGAACATTCAATAAATGATTATTGTGTCTATGTTTAGAACATGTTTAGATTATATATAGCATCTAAAATCTAAAGTAAAAATAGATCTAAATGTGGTCTCTAATAAGGTTCACAAGTCTTATTACAAAAGTTTAAGCTAATACAAAGAAAATTTAATCCTAACTGGTTGCTACAAAATTTTAGCAAATTTATCTCAAGTTCTAAAAAGTGTATAAAATAGTAGAGAACTCCAAATTTAGTGAACCATATTTAAACATCAAAGCCATAGAAATGTAGAATCCAAAGCAATAGAAGTCACAACCAAAAATGATATTTATAAAAAAAAAACAAGTAATAGCCAAAACAATGATCATATATCAGACAAGATGAAAATATAAAATTAAAGTAAATATGAACATTGAACCAATTTATTTATTGAAAACAAATGAGTTAAAAAATGAAAATAAAGCATATGGAAAATGCATTCGTTGTACAATATAGCTATAAATGTGTACAAAATTTGTAACATGAAGTAGTGGGTCCAAATAATGCTTTGAATTTAGCTAGAAGTGGTTGGGTCCAAATAATATTTGCTTCGTATCCTTGTAGTTTTGGGCTATGTTAATGGGAGTTTGATCGTGTTGATCAAGAAATGGATGTTTTCTAGGTTTGTTTGATGAACTAAAATAAAAATAACTTACTCAAATCTCTGTTGTCTCTTATTTTGTTATATTACATGTTATTTATTTGTATCAAATCTAAGAAAGAGATCATGGAAAAACAAGTTTTTCAGAGAATTTTTCTTAAAGTTTGTTTGTCGTATTGAAGTTGCATATGAAAATTCTTCATCGCAAGTGCATCTATCTAGCTTAAACCTTGTATATTCAATTCCATCTAACATTTTATAATTTCTTTTCTTGAAAATCTTAAATACACAATTCAACCCTTTTTTCTTGTATATTTGGCTTGTTTTCACATTTGGTATCAAAGCTTAGCCTCTAAAGGGTTTAGTGTCTTACTACGATTAGAGGGAAGATTCACACATGGCTAACATAGAAAGACATCTAATTGTTGAGGGAGAATCCTTCACAAGGCCACCAACAAGTCTAGGTGGAAGAACAAGGTGGAGATGTACATCAAATCCATGCATTATCAATTATGGTCTATCATAACTAGAGAAGATATCATCATCAAATCTCTAGAGGAAGATTGAACACAAGCTGAGTTCAATCAAATGTAGTTAAACAATAAAGCCCATATATTATAATTTGTGCTTTACAAAAAAATGAACATAAAAAAGCTATGAAGGGTATGAGGATGTCAAGCTAAGGAAGGCTATCATCCTCACATGCTAGAACGAGTCTTTCACCATGAAAGATGGTAAGATAATAGAAGATATGTTTAGAAGAATATCTATTCTTTTAAACAAAATGGAAGCTTTATGGATATTCTTCTCTAAGCTCACATTAACTTGAAGTTGTTGGATAACATGCCCAAAGTTTATGAACCAAAGACTACTGCCATTAAGGAGGAGTGAGTGTTAAGTCCAAACGATATAAAACATTCCATTAGATTAAAGCTCTAAGTAGTTTTTTTTTTTAAGTTTAGAAGGTATCAAACTTACCATTATATGAATTCTCTAAGTAGTTTTGATGATAAATACCACTATACGATAATGAAGACATATGTGGTTATTCATTTAATATGTTTAGTCTTGCAAATGAAAGCTCTCAAGTTAAGGAATTGTTGATTATCAAATAATAAAAAAGGATTAGACGAATACAAGACCTTGCTCTTTTATATTGAAATGTGATGTGAGGACAAAATAAAATAACTGATTAGTTTTATAAATCCTTATTTCAAACCTCAAGCATAGAATGAAATCACTTGTGCTAATTTGTTTATACTTTGATATATTGCTTATTCTTGAATGTCTAACATATGGTCATGTAGTTGATCTTATCTCCATCAAATTCACACTTAAACGAATTAGACAATACAAAATTTGAATCTATCAAACTATTCAAAGTGAATTGATCAGATAATGTTAGGAATGGCAAAATTATTAGTACCTATGGATATTTGCATGTAAAATCCATCATGGATAGTAAATGGATAACTTAAATAGGTACCCATGGGTAGCGGGTAAATTAGTACTCGTTCATTAACGAGTCGGGGTTGGGTATCATACTACCCGTATTCGCAAGTATCCGCCACCCGTTAAAAAAAATGAAATTACACTTTTATCCCCTATTAGGTTATCTTATTTTAAGTTATTGTGTATCTGTGTACTTCTTTTCTTGACCTATGCATCTTTCTTTGTCGCCCAAGGTTCCCAAGGTTCAATAGCAAACCTTAAGTGATTGATCCACCGACAAGTAAGCAATTACATTCTTCCCCGCCATACATTCGTTGACGCTGCCATACACACACACACAAAAAATGTTGATTCTGTTACTTTTTTTGGAAATTGTATGTCTGGTTTAGTGTTGGCATATCCATTGTATTTTGTTTGTTGTATTTAGGGATAGAAGTTGTGAAAATAATATCTTGTGCTGCTTGCTTTTTTATCTTCCAATTGACAATGAGTTTTTGCGTAACTAAAACCCAAAAACATTGAATATCAATGGCATGGGCAGACCAAGAGGGTGGGTGTGAGTTCTTTATTCTTATTTAATAATATTTTGTGTGGTTGAGTTTGTTACTTGTGTGCTTGTGTGTGTGTGTGTATACACACATAGAGACACTCACACGAAAACTTATTAGAATTACTAGTCAGTTCAACTTATTCAACTCAAAATTCATAAGAAAAACTTCACTATTTCACCTTGAGGGTCTGAACAACTATGCTTACTGATTGAAATCACCTTAAGGCCTTATAGCTTGGGCCAATGCCTAGGCCCAATTTTCTTTATCTTGTTTTTAATTAAATAACTACTTTGTTTTAGGCCTTGAACTCTTTGGGCCATTAAATTTTTTATTTTGTTGTTAACCTAATGTTTGTGTTTTTAAACGTACAACCAAAATATCTCATGTCCAACATAATGGGCCAACAATGTGTAGCCCATGTTCACATTTCTTTGTAGGTTGTGCACGCGTGGGTCATCCAAATTGTAACCCCATCCAAGGTTTTCTTTAGCAACATGCTCTCCAACACCAGCGTGCCTTTCATTTGGCTTCAGACATATCTGTTTAGGCCTACAAACGTCAGTCAAATCATAGTAGCATCTCACATCTCTTTTTGGAGAAGCTGTTAGCATTTTTCTTTTTCCCGTTTTCACTTCTGTTTATCTTCTCACGGCTACCTTCTTCTTCCTATAAAAGGTAGGCCACCAAACTGTAATTGGTAGCTTTGATGAATAGAATGGTTTTTTCCCCTTTTTGTTATCGCCCACACCCTAACCTTAGATGAGATTTCAACCTCTTCGGGTTGCCCCGAGATAATGAGAGTCGAAAAGGTTCCCCACTGGAACGCGAAAGAGAGGCTCGATTCTCCACCGAGAGTGCTTATTCATATTTTTCCTCTATGTTCGTCGATCTTCTCTAAAGGATCGAAGATTTGGAGACTTTGTGTTGACTTCATTGTGGAGCGCCATCATCATTTACAAACATTATTGGTAGTCAAAACCTTGATAGCTAATGTTGATGAAGGATTGACCCCAACAAAGGATGGAGGCACATGCTTAAGAACACTAAGCATGTTTAGAAAGGAAGTTCACTAATCCTTCATCCCTTTCATTTGTGTTTGTTAGTTTTGATTCCCAAAGTTGACTTAGTTGAATCAACTTTAGTTGACTTAGTTGAATCAACTTTAGTTGACTTGTTGACCTTTGACTAGGTTTGACTTGTTGACTATAGTTGACTTGACTTAAGCCAACATGCTAATCTATGTTTATTTGCTTTATAGGTTAATTAG
>Ga0214545_1009332_pt1 | contig 15012 bp, 6 predicted proteins | sample CNSS4metaG_FD_160064 | JGI IMG/M metagenome (GOLD analysis project Ga0214545, IMG submission 160064) | Root nodule microbial communities from cowpea collected in UCLA plant growth center, Los Angeles, California, USA - CNSS4 | ecosystem: Host-associated > Plants > Roots > Nodule | place: USA... | reverse complement strand
ATATATTAATTAGTATTTATATATATATATATATATATATATATATATATATATATATATATATATATATATATATATATATATATATAATCATTGCTATTTGCTATAGAATAGAAGAGTTTCATGTGGCTGAATGATGAGAGTTTTGGGATTTGATGCAAGTTCCATGAGAAATTGATTGTGTGATTTATTTATTTGCTGTCCAATATAATTTTGTTGTAAATTTTCAATGGTTGTTGGATGTGGGGTTCAAGGTAATCATTAGCCAGTAGATTAAGTCCCAAGCCCTTTTGCCTTAAATAATTCTTGTACTTTTCAACTACAAAAACATGTTTTAATTAAGCTCAATTTATAGCTAAAATTTATTTAAACAGCTATCTTAATTACGTCTAACAGTCTGCAATTAGTGTCATTTAATTTTAAAATAAATGAGTCTCAAAACTTAATATTTTGTTTTCCAAATCAACACTTGTCTGTTAGAGAAAAGTTTATACTGTCCAACAGCAATTAAACATGTTTTCCAAATCAAGCTAAATGACGAATCACAAAAGCTTAAACTTGAAGCAATGAACACATAATTTTGCATAGATTTTCTGACCCTCACTGAAAAGAACCTATAGTGTTGACCACTCTAGAAAACCCATTGCTTCTTCCATATAAAAAGAACACAACAAGCATATAATTCCTGCAACACTTTTGTGCTATGATATCTGCATATTCCTTGTTATGAATGTTCAGTGAAGGCATTACATATTAGGTGGTTTTTTGCACAACTTGTGTCTATGTTTGGTCTGCATTCTGACAACATAGGAAACATGATACTACATTAAAGCAGTGAAGAGGCATAGGCTACATGTCCCTCACTCACTCACTTTCTGTTTCTGAAACATAGACTACTCCAAACTTGGTTGGTTCTTCCGTTTATTTCCCTTCAAATTCTCAAAATCATTCTTCACTCTTCTTTCTTACCATTGCCAAATTAGCTCCTACGTTCATTCCCGAGTAAACAAAAGGTACTGTCATAAGAACCCTCTAAACCCTTCTCTTATCTAAGCCTATAACACCAAACCTATTTCTGAAAAAATTCATCTTCTCCCTTTTAGCCTCGTCAATCACCTCATTTTCTATTATAACATTTTGTAGTAGGCTTCTTCTAGCAAAGAATGTACTTTGTATGTTGTTTATAACTCCTACACAACACCTTTTTCATCTTGTTTGCTAATAGTTTAGTCACAACTTTGAATATGCAGCCCAAGAAGGAGATAGGTGAAAGCACCTCCTCCCACGTATAGAAGACTGAAAAAAAAAATTATTAAACTTCCAAGTTTAAAAAAAAAAAAAAAACTCAGATTGCTCCTCTTCTAAGAAAGATTCCATGGAGAAGCGCTAAGAGAAGATTATTGCCATGTTAAGACCTTAAGAACAAGAAGAAATATAAGTAATTCAAATTCTCATTCAGCAAAAGATGAGTGTTATATAGACCAAGGAGTCTTTTATAGATGACTAGCCCCTTGGCATTTCATGGCACAAAAGATGTAAAATGTAGTTTCTGTACTCGTGTCTTAAATATTTGAATATGAAGAAAAGATATATCAACTGGTGTATATCAATGTAATCATATTTTTAATGAAAACATGAATATGAGTGGTTTAAAAATAGTGATACTCGATTACTTTAATATTGAAAGATTTAGTGTAAATAATTTTGTTATAAATGAGTTTCATTATTTTTAAATCATACTATCTCTCTAGAAATATTTTTTTTCTAGAGTTCTCTGACTTCTCTCTAGTAGTTCTCCCTATCTGTTTATATGTTTAAAGATTGAAGACCGTTAGAGTGACCCTCTTGGCGAACTCCTTCTTTATGTCCGATGAGTTTCTCTTTCTGAGTAAGTTGAATTTTGACTCTTTTCCCCCTTAGTCAAATCCATTTTGGTTTGCATGTGACCTTCTCTTGGTTGCATGTTTGGTTTTAATCTTCTAAATGAGTCTCTATTGATCAGTGATCATAATGGTATGACCTGATCATTCTTGTGATGTTTCTATGTGTAGATGAAGCATCTTGTAGAGTTAAAGGAGTTGCGATGATTTAGAATTTTTTAAAAGGTAAGAGAAACTAATTTGTAGTGATTACATGTTTGAACTGCATGAATTGACTAAATGTGTTGTTGAGATTATGAATGTATGATAAGTTGTGTTGATGTATGGTATTAGCTATTGAATTGAGATATAAATCTTAAATTTTGTGCTAATCTAGTATGTTGAATTTGGGTATTGTGATGTATGACATTGGAATAGTGATAATATGCCTAAGTTGAGTGATTTCAACATGATTTATATGTAATTGTGACTTGTATGAAACATGAATTTGGTCTTTGGTATGGCTGAAACTATCAAGTTGTAGTGTCAAATTGCAGTATTTTTGTTGTCTATGTTATGCAGACTCGTTGGGTGGACAAACAACTCGTTGAACAAGTGCAAAAATCAATTTTGGTAGAGAGGTTTTCTTGTTGGATGAGTTGAGATTTCTTGTTTGATTCATCTCGGGAAAATTAGGATTCCTGCTTCGTTAACCATCAGATCGAGCTGAAATTTTGGCAGCAAGTCCTAGACATATGATTCTTTGTTTTTATCATTGAGATCTTTGATTTGATGTCTATAGTTAGAAAAGTCAATCTCTTACGAATGCTCCATTTTTTAGCTTTCTCTTATGTGCATAACTTTTCTACTTTATATGTTGGTGGGCTTTTATGTACCTACTTGTGGTTTTGATTTGATCTTGACATAAAAGAGTGTCTTTTGTGTGGAATGTTTCATGATTTTTTATGTTTTGGTTATCACATTGGATAATGGGTTGAATGATGTATACAACTATGTAAATGAATGTAGATGATATGAACTTTTAGAATATGATGAGGTATGAAATGTTAAGGATGTAGCTAATTCCACAAAGGAAATCCTTTTGTTATATGCTTCTTAGTATATACATTGATGTATGGATTCAAGAAGGAGGTATCTTAACACTCTAATAACCATTCACACTCATATAGAGTAGAATGAGTTATGTGGTGAAAGTAGTAAGAGGTCCTAGTCTAAGGGTTTTACATTGGCCAAAGATGGGGAAATGACTAACCTTGTGTGTGGTAGGGTAAAACTCATTAACAATGGCTCTGTAGTGAAGTAAAGGCAACCACAAATGCACGTCTCTAATGAATCTGATATCAATGTATGTATCTGGATAATTAAGTCTACAAGAGTCTTTGATTATACAATTTATATCAATGTGATTGCTTGGAGTGCATTGTGGACTGTATGGTCAGTCAGTCAGTTAGTCACCGGTTGGTTGAGATCACTTCCAAGAAGATTTCCCTAATGGAGGTTGCAACATGACTCATCTTTTGTCATTCACTGGTTATTCTCATTGTTGCACAGTGCAGATGTAAAGCGTATCACATTATTCGATCATCAGTCGGCTGAGACTACTTCAAAGAAGATTTGCATTTATGCAATCAATAGTTAGCATGTGTCGATTGGGTCCCCTCAAGTAGTGCAAGCAATTTGACTGGCCACATGATTCCACCCTAGGTCCACTTATGAAGATATGTGTAACGTCGATTAGAGACCATTCGATTTTCCCTTTCATTTTTGGCAGTTGGATTACCCATAGGATTCGACCCTAGGGATTAGTTATGCAAAATGAGTGTGACGTTGTCCGATAAGCCTGAATGAACGATATCTGAGTAAATAAAGAGCTTTGTAATTGTAAACAGGTTAATAATCGGGTTTAAAAAGCAATTAGGTCATGATTAGGCCAATCTTAATCATAGGCCCAAATAGAAAACTATAAATACAAGTTAAAGGTATATTTGTTGGAACTTTTATTTCGTATTTATTAAAACATTTATTATTATAGTCGATCAAATCATCGATGACTTAAATCAAAGTCTCTTTATTTATATTTTAATATTAAAATGAGATATTGCAATTACCACACATGTACATAAACATATATGAATATTATTTAAAATAGCTTAAGAGTAAGATTGGATAAAATATTTCATATTATTAAGCTTCAAAATTTAAATACAAATTTCTTCTTTAATATTTCCGTACATATTTTCTAAAGACTAAATTTCTAAAAAAAAAACACAATATAAGATAATTAATCTAAAAATATTATCCAAACAAAGTCAAAGTCGAAACAATACACTATCTTAAAAAAAATATCAGAGTGCATTTCAAATATTAAATAATAGAAAGTCTCATCACAATCTTATTATATTATACATTTATTTAACTTCTATATCATTATCACAAATGGGCCAATAACATAATTTAACTATAATATATAACAAGTATATCTAAGGGTAGGGCATGGCCCCATGGACCAAATGTATTACAAAACTATATAAGGTGCACTTCTCATAACACTACCATTCAACCTTTATTTCCATAAATAAGCTTCTTAATTTATAGTGGTCGAAAAGAAAAAAAAAATTTGAATTTGTGCAATCAAGTAAAAAGGAAAAAAAAAAGAAAAAAAAAAAAGAAATGTTCCTTCCATTGTAGTGTATCTTTTTCTTTACCCAAGCACGCGTGTGGAAAACGAAACTCTTTTAACCACAAACCATTTTTTAAAAATAAGGGAAAAGCAGTTCTTGAAAGTGAGATTCCCAAGTAATAATCATGTGGGAGCTATCAAGTTTCAAACTTTCAAGGCTTGCTTTTTTTTTTTATTATTCGTAATTATTTAATTTATTTCGTGATTTTATAATCTTTGCTTTCATAGAAGATATCAAAGTGGGTTACCAAAAATTATTTTGAAAATCTACACCTTTCTTCAATTCATCCCCATCGGTGCCTTCAACGGAAGGGTAACTTAAACACATGAATATGGAAAAAAAAAAAAATGGGGAAATTAAAAATGACAACCTTGTCGTGACTTAATATTGATAAGCGTGAATATTATGGGACCACACGTTAGAGATAAATGTAACTTAGTTTATAAATCAAGAATAAATACATATAAAGCTGAAAAAGTTACAGCAAGTCCATGTGGATTTTTTCTGCTGCGTCTTCCTTATAAGTTAATTATACCCTAATTAAACCTAACCTAATTAATAATCATAGCTTCTTTTAAACCTTTATATTAAATATTATTATAAATCTTGACATTTAAGTTAAATTCACACTTCAATATTCATCCATCATATATCATCATATTAGAATATATATAAACGAATACAAAAATACGATAAAATCAAATTAAACTAATGTGAGAAAACATTCAAAAAAGATTAAAAAAATTTATATTTTTCAAATATGAGACTAGATATTTATAAATAGTCCAATAATAATTTGATTCTGTCTAATACAATAGATTCAATAAATAATACATTTTATTGAAATATATTTTTAAATGACCTTGATATTATATTAAATAACAAATTTTTAATCCAACTAAATCTATAAAATCAACTTAAAAAGATGAGATTTACAATCATCTATATTATAATTTAATCTTTTTTATCGTCATAGTAGAATCTTCAGCAAAAATAAAAAATGATAATTGAAATATTTATTCCATTAATAAAAAAGGTAATCAGAGTCATAATAAAGTAACTTAAAAATAAAATTTACAAGTTGACCATATTGAACATTTGACTTGTTAGGCCCACCAACTTAATTTTCATGTATATAGAATAACATCTTACACATTGATGGGTTTTATAATTAGAATTTAAAGGTCACAAAAATGAAAAAAATAGAAATTTTAGAAGTATCATAGATGAAGATTGGACAATAGATAGTACACACACTTAATGGAAATATTTTGTGGTTAAAGCTGTCATCAAAACTTGAAAACGACTCACGCTCTTCTATCTCAAATCTCCTTTTTTTTTTTTTTCTGGTAAGTGTTCACTTTTGATGATGAAAGTGTAATAATGAATTTTTTATTTAATTCTTAAACATGTAAAAAGTATAAAGTTGAACCTAAATTTTATTCTGGACAAAAATTATTTTTAGTTAGATTTTGCTTATCTTTCGGTCGAGTTAGATTTGTGTCAAACGTAATCTTAAGAAATTGTTATATTATGTTTATGTACTAAAATAAATATATGTGAAAAATAGGACTAATTTTTCATTATGATGTAAAGCTTGAAAACTATTTTGTATGATATTTTGGCAACTCTCATTTTATCTATTTATCTTACAATTGTTTTACTTAATCTTTTTTTGGATAATTTAATTCATATTTTTATTAAAAATATTTTATTATTAAATAGAGTTGTGAACTTGCGTTGAAAAAAAAAGTATGAGGTTATGTTCTTCCTTTATTTATTTATTTAGGAGGAATAAAAATGAAATAATAGCTTCTTCTACAAAGGTGCAAAGCTATTTTTGGTGTCAGTGTCGAAGACATAAATATTAGGTACAAAATCACATTTAATAACTCATAAGGCCTGGTTGTTTGTATTTAAACAGTGTTTTATGAGCACTTTTCAAAGATATATAAAGTTTATGATATCTACATAATTTTAAGAGAAAATCTAAGAAAGGGAAGCTTCACCATTTTAAAGAAAATAAAAATTAATTTTTCAAAGAAAACTTTTCAAAATAATAACCTAAAAGTACATAGTTTTACTCTTGTTTAATACATTATTTTGAAAAGAAACCCATTTTCATGGAAATACATAATATTTTCGTAATTTTATTATATTTTACTCTTATCTAATGTGTGAAAAAAACATGTTAAGACATGTATAGTTTATTATAATTACTAATTTTAAGATGGTATACGCATTTTTCATTTAGATTAAAATATTATAATATGTAATGAGTTTATGATTGCAAAAGAAAAAATATAAATAAAATTATTTATTTATATTTTAAAACAAGTTTTATAAAATAGTTTTAAAATAATAGTAATGACATAATCAAGTTTTTATTAATATTTTGTTATATGTTCATATATTGGGATTAATGTTTTATGAAAAATAGTAATTCAAAACAAGAAATATTATCATATAATTGAATTGAATTGATTTAAAATATTCTTCTAATTCCTAATTTTAATTTGATTTTCTATCTTCCATGTTCTCTAATTCTAAAGAAATGTTCGATCAGAATAACGTTCGACAGTTTTTGAAAATGAGATAACTAAAATTATTTAAAATCAGAATGATTTATTTTTTAAAGTCAGGTTACATAAAAATACCTATTCAAAGATTACATACGGCTTTAAATTGTTCTACTAATTATTATGTCTTTATTTTATAATATTCAATTTGTTTTTTTAATATTATTTGTACTTAGAAGTAGGTTCTCTCACTCTCCAATATATTCGTTTTACATGATTAAATGGGAGTACTAAAAGTGAAAACAGGAAGTACAATACAATACTAAAAAGGGGTAAAATATTATTTTAAAAAAATTACTTTATTAACAACCATTATAAAACTTTTTCTAGAAGCAATTAATCAGAAGATTTGACATTCTTTCAAAAAAGTTATATGTACCATTGACAAGTTTTACAAGTTTTACAAGGAATTCCGTTGAAAAGTTTTACAAGTTTAAAAAGTTTAAGAACTTGATTGATCATAAAAATTTATAAGAACTCGATTGCAAGTTTTCAAATCTACGAAAGACTTAAAATTTAATTAACCCTAATAGTTGTTTACTAAAGAGAATACCGAAAACAATTTATCAAAAATAATATTGAGAAGATTTAATTAATTATAAATCATGATAATCAATTATATTGTTTTTTTATTGTATCTGAAAATACAATTTGAACAATTTAATTGATTATTACACTATTATAATATAAAATATTTTGTTTCCAAAAAATTATCATTAAATTAAGATATACCTGATTTCAATATTTGTTTGAGGCCTAAAATTGTGTTGTGCCTTCATGATCGAGTATAAAGCTTAGAGTTTGGGTTGCATTTGAAGCTCTAGATTGTTGCGTACCTGGGCTACTAATATTTCAACTATGACTTTTGCTTCCTAGACCCCTTAATTGTAACATGCACCCCCATTATAAAAAGAAAAAGCCAGAAATACCCTTGAGTCATCTCTTAACTCCTATCCTAATTCTTCCCTATTCATATTTAATGCCGCTGCAATTAGTAGTGTGCTTCACAGTACTTCCATTATTCTAGAATATTCAATCGGGAAATAAAGTGTTTTTTTTTTTTAATAAATACTTCCCGAAATGTATATTTTAAAAACTTCTACTTTGAGAGGAAAAAGTTATTTTAATACATAGTGCACTCATTTGATACCTTTATTTTTATTCTTCCATTTTAAAATCTATGAAGAGGTGCAGAAAGCAAAAGCCTTAACCATTGGGCCTGTTTGTCCAAATTGGCCAGCCCGTGATCATTCTGGCTTCATCATCCTTCAATTATTAAGCTTCTTTGTTTAGGCTCACTCACATAGCCTCAATTAAGATTTTTATATCAAACAACAAATTGATATTAGTAAACCATAATAATAAGATAAGTTCAAACATCAAATTGAGTAATTGGAACAGAAAAACATTAAAAAATAAGCATAAATGATCATGAAAAGGAGATTTAGTAAAAGAACAAACTAAATCATTTAAAAAAGGTTTAAATTTATTTAGATAAAAGTAGTTAGAAAATGTGATAAGAAAAAAATGTTAAATTTCTCTTCTGGCATCTTCAATTTATTTGGATTTCTTTATTTTAAATTTTTGATCGTAAATTTTAAAAAATTGTCCATGGTGTCCTTGTGTTCGAATTTATTAGTGTTGTGTGATTTTAGATGGAAGAATAACATTCAACAATTTTAAGAAATAAGAGAATCAATTTGGAAATTGAGTAGTAACTAAATACATAAGATTAATTAGTTGCCAAACATATCTCCTGGTTAAAACACAAAAAGATAAAATTAAACATTTTAAAAAAGAAGAGTCCAATTTAAATAAAAGTAGTGAAAACCCTAACCTATTATATACAAAATGTAAACTAGTGGTGCTAAAACCAACCTTGGGTGCTCAACTATAAAGTTCCTTTCTTAGAGAGATAAGCTTCTTATCTTGGTGCTCTATCCCTCCATATATACTTTGACTAAGCTTCCCTTCAAGACTCCACACTTCTTTTCATGCTTAGTTGTGAAAGTTACATTTTAAATATTCACAAATCTTCTTTCAATGCTCAATGTCTTAATCAACAACTGAACCACTTCTTCTGTTCCTACAAAACTATTGCATTTTTATCAAAAAATATTAAATTCATAAGTAACTAATTCTCATTAACACATTCTATATTTTTAAGTTTCACGGTTTGATTTACTTAAAAATATATCAATTTCATACAATTTAAGTATCAAAATCATATGTTAAATTAAATAATCTACACACTTATCATCACCTTAAAGGTCATGCATACAACTTATCATATAACTTATACAGCATAAATGTGCTCTAATCAAATCTATATAATCAAATACTTATAAATAATCACAGCACATAAGCAATATAGATTAATATGAATAAACATTTATGAGAAAAGGTTATGATTACATGGTGGAATTTATTTATGCATCATAAACATTACATTGATGTTAGTAATGACGGTTAGTGGTGAGAAGAAAGACGAAGACATGGTGACAACCTAAGTATTGAAGTGTGGAAGTTGCGTGGAACAAACAAGGAAGGTGCAGTGTCAACTCTAACACTAACCTCACGCACTTCACATTCATATTTCTCATCAAAAAACACATTTTTGCCACTCTGTTCCCCACCAAATTCGGTGGGTCTCTGTCAAATTCAAACCTTCTCACTTTTTTCTTTCCAACGTTTTCTAAACTTTTAACCTGGATTCATGTGTGGTTGTTTGGAACTTCAATCAAATTAACTAAAACCGAAAGGAAAAATTTTCAAAATTATCAGTAATTATTGTTGGCTAAATTAATCTGAAAGGTCTGATATATTTCACAGATTTCAATCAGATTCTGATTTTTATTGTTTGGGTCCTTAAATTTGTATTTGTTTTAAAAACTGTGATTACCGATATCAGTTATGCAAGTTACTTGTGAGTGTGAGTTGAAAGAGGGAAAGTATAGATGGAAGCTACCTAAATATATTATCTTAAAATATTTTGAGTATCTTAGATGATCTCTAGAATTGTTTTATATTTTAACTTTTTTCTTATTTAATTAGGATATTTACAGTTATATAGAGATATGTTATTAGAATCGGATATATTAAAATGAGACATATTATGTTATGTATTTAGTATCATTAGTTATATAAATGGAGTAGGATGTGTTATCTATAGAGATAGTTTTCAATATTGTTAAAGAATATTGAAGCTGAGGGGATAATAAAGAATTTGTTTGAATGTGAAATGTGGTGGTTTTTCATAAATCCTGGAAAGTTGGGGATCATATAACTAAATACTCTATGTTGATGATTATCTATATATGTGGAAATATATGATAAAGTATGATATTGTTACAGTTAAATAAATTCACTTAAGGCTTAAATAAAGTAGGACACTTGTGGAGTACTGTAATCATTTTACAAAAGTACATGATTCTTTTACATAAAAGGTGCAGAAGATGTAGTATCGTCAATCACAAAACAAACAACTCCCTACAAAATATATATATATATATATATATATATATATATATATATATATATATATATATATATATATATATATATACATATAAATATAGTCCACATGGGATCAAGATATAAACAAACTTATAAATTTGGATATGTTCTATCTAATCATTCCTAGAGAGATACATCTTTAAATCAACTTGGTAAGACACAAAGTGCATTAGAACAGAACCGGAAAGTATATCCAAAAAACCTAAAGATTTGCACCAATCCTAACCAAAAGAAGAAGGTACTAATGTTAACCAATTGATTAAGCTTCCCTCCAAGAAGGTGGATAAAGTTCTACTATGATCTTTGCATTGCTCTTGTACCTAACCTTCCTTCCACTTATGCATCTTTTGACCTCTTCGACTTAGTTACTCAATTTTGGCTTTGTTCCTCACCCTTTCCTTCCTTTAGATACGTGAAACACTTCTAACAAACAAGGATTGCTAGTTCACAAAGATTTTAAGCACATATAAGGGCACACACCCCTATCACTATATGATAATTTAACCTTATGAATCTTATGTTTGATCCAGATCCAAGTATTCACTTAGGCTAAGCCAAAAATTTCTTCCGGATTTACCCTATGTTGCCTAAAGATTATCCCATTTCTAGGTTTCCAAACCTCCCCAATAATTGTTAACCACGTACCCCTCCAAATAAGATTTTGCATACTATTAAGATTGGGAAGATTGAACTACTGAAAATTGGCTATAGGTTGATTATGATGCACCTTAGTTACTTCAATCCATCTATTGCACATATTCCATACTTTATGAGATACTTTGCACAAAAATAATAGGTGAGCCACACTTTCCTCCTAATATAAGCATAGCTCACACAATTTATTTTATAAGTGTATCCCTCTCATAGGTAGTTTGTCCTTTGTTAGTAATTTGTCCAACAACACTCTTTACCCTAATAGATGTGCCTTCGGGATTACCTTGGTGTTCCATAGCATTTTAAATACACTTACCCCCACCCCTTCTAGGTTTCCTTGCAATATATTGTATGCATACTTTACTATAAAGATGCCTTTATCATCTTCCTTCCAAGTCCACGTGTCCAGGCTTCCTTAAAATATTTTCTTATTATAGACTCAAGAAGTTGTTAAATTCCACTTCTAAGTATCCCCATCCCAACTTCCAAACTCCCTAATTATTCGGTCTTTACTATTAGAAATCATATAGAGCCTAGGAAACCTACAATTGAGTGGTTCACCCCCTATCTATCTTCCCAAAACTTTACTTTGTTGCCTACTTCTACACTCCATTCCACATGCTTATCCAACCATGTGCCTTGCTTAACACTCCCGCATATAACACATAAATCTTTCCACCATCATGAATCTTTCTTAGATATTTTATGTTGACTCAAGTTCCTCTAGGATCCATACTTTAACTCCAGTACCTCTTTCTAGACACCTTGATCCTTCGTTCGTAGTCTCCATTTCCATTTGGCTAATAAGGCTAATTTAAACTTTTCAACGTTCTTATGCCTAGTCCCCCTTTCTCCTTAGTTTTGCATATGTTGTCCCATCTAACCCAAGTTATCCTTATCCTTTGAGCCCCAACCTCAAATAAAATTTCTCTATATCTTTTTTTTTCTTTTTCAGAACACACTTTTTGGTGCTTTGAAGAAGGATAGGTAATAAAGTGGTAACGATGATAGTACTGATCTTGTAAGGCATACTCATCCAACATAAGATAACAATTTTCCTTTCCACCTAGATAGCTTGTTATTGACTTTAGATATCATGACTTGCCAGAATTATTTTTTCCTTGGATTACCCCCTATTGGCATACCTATGTACTCAAAAGGAATATCCACGTTCTCGCAATTTAATATAGTAGACACTTTTTGCATGAATTCCTTATTTAGACCCACTCCACTAACCTTAGTTTTAGAGAAGTTCACCTTAAGTCCTAACACCAATTCAAAGCTTTTTAAGATAACTTTTATTACCTTTATATTTTGAACATGAGCATCAGAAAAAAAGAGGATATCATCTGTGAATTGTAATAACCTCACTTTTATTTTGTTTTTACCCACCATTACACCAACATATAGGTTTCTCTTAATCACTTGTCTGACCAACCCTGCTAGACCCTCTACTACTACGAGGAATAGGAATGGAGCCAAAGGGTCCCCTTATCTCAAACCCCTTGTTGGGGAGCCATTGACCAGGATAGACACTGAAGATGATTCCATGTATTGTTTTATCCTTCCAACCCATTGAGTACAATATGGAATAGGAAACATGACAAATTAATAAGGTATGAAAGATACTATGCTTCTCAAGACCAAAATTAAAACTTACATGTAAATAAAAAAAAAACTTATCTCGAAGTATATTTGCGAAAATAGACGTCATAGATTAAACAAAAAGTGTGACAAAATTGATATCTATTGAGTAACTTTTACGCTAAGTAGGAGTTTTAGGACATTTTAATTTTGAAATATTAATTGTCATTTAACATTATAAATAAATAAGACATCGTGAACACTTTGAAAGATAATAGTATGTTCATAAAACATTCATTTCTATAAAAAATGCCTTGATGTTATATCTATCAACGAGATCAGTTGTCTTGAAATCTCTTCGAACTTTTATTCCTTTTCTCTCTACTTAAGGTTCTCTCTTTCTTTTAAATTTTCTTTAGTCTCTTCCTTCATTACTACTCATTTCTATCAACTATATTACATAAAGTTCTAATCATAAAAGTTTAATTTTACGTAAAACTTTTCATTATAAAATGTGTTTGCTATCTATATTTTTAATTCGAGATCAAATTATTTACATTAATATGAGTGTAATATATAGAATATGCAAATAATTTTTGTTGTATATATTATTTTGAGGACTTTATGCCTTTGATTGTGCAATATATAGAATATACAAATATTAACGTATATGTGTGTGTACTTTATGATATTACTGACTTGTACATGTATAGTAAATCAGAACATTATAATGATAAGACCTTAGTATAAAGGTTTTCATTCTTTTATTTATTCTTTTCTTTTCTTTTTTCTTTCTTCCTCTTACTTCATTTTTCTCTCATTCTCTCAACACCCTTTCCTCCGACACTTGTCTTTGTTTATTAAGTCATTTCTCATGTTTTCCATCAATAGATCTTACCAACTAGAAGGTAGTTGAATACAAAACATTTTATTTGATCATCGGTTCATTAAGAGTAAATTCTTTTTCTATAACTTTTCCTTATCCTTATTCTTTTAGTTCTATTTGTGACTTTCTCATAATTTCATCTGTTATTACTTGAGAAATTTTATTAACTCAACTATTATATTTTCTTACGAGTGTTTTAGTGATGTTCTCTTAGGTTCCTAGAGGTTTGATGTTTTTGTGCTCTTTTGTCTATTGCTCGAGACATAAACATCCTCCAAGGGAGCCGATTAAATTATATTTATTTATTTATGTATTAAATTTGATTTGTTGAAACACAAATTACTTAGTATCGATGTTGATTTTTCATTGAAAGTAAAAGTAAACTTAGTGGAGTTATGATATAGAATATTTCATATATAATTGATTGTGAGTATAAATAAACCATTTTTAGTTTGATTTCAAGTAGAAGTTAACATGTCAAGCATGTTGTTTTGAGTATTTAAAATAAGATTGGAATTAGTAAAAATTAATTGTTGAATCTATTTTGGTTTGCTACAAATTTTAGTTGTCTACATTTTTTTTTCCAAGCAAAACATTGTGGCTTTATTAAGAGAGATGTTGAAGTATTTCTCTTTCATTTGTGGTTTATTTGCAACAAGAGGTCACTAAAGCACAAAATTTTTTCCTTGTTTAGATAAAAGAAGCTGATTAAGTGAGTGACATGCGAGTAGGGTCACTTGAAGGCTCGGGTAGGTAAAGTTCTTGCTTTAAGCCTCCAAAAAATGGTCTTCAATTTTTTTTAATACTAATATACCTTTATTAGATTAATTTTAAAATTATGTTTTGGAATAAAATTCAATTCAATTATTATAGGTGACTATTAATTTTTATTCGTATTAAAAATTATATTTAATGAGTTAACAACTAAGCATAATTTTGTTTAAGAAAAAAAGAGTAATTAGTTATCTTTATTCTCTTACTAATCAATTTTGATTTCTATTTCTTTCTCTCTATGTGACTTTTCATGTATTGGTTGTACTCCTTGATTCCTTGCTTTCTTCTTGAACATTACTTTAGTAGTTCATAGTTGTTCACAAATTATTCTTAAGTTTGTTTTAGACCTCCCTAACCCTTGAATTGCCTCATCATGCGAGTAATTTGCAATATATATTTTAGTTCAAATAATTTGTGTGAAATGTGTGTGTGTGTGTATATATATATATATATATATA
>Ga0214545_1009331_pt1 | contig 15013 bp, 11 predicted proteins | sample CNSS4metaG_FD_160064 | JGI IMG/M metagenome (GOLD analysis project Ga0214545, IMG submission 160064) | Root nodule microbial communities from cowpea collected in UCLA plant growth center, Los Angeles, California, USA - CNSS4 | ecosystem: Host-associated > Plants > Roots > Nodule | place: USA... | reverse complement strand
AGTGTATAAAAAATAGATTCATTATAATTTAAAAAATTGAAGTAAACAAACATTTAAAATATATTTTAATTTAAATATTTTTTTCCTTTTATATTTTTTTAAAAATATTTTTTCCTTTTATATTTTTTAAAAAATATTTTTAAAATTTATTAACTAGGTTTCATTAATGTTTTCAAATTTAATAAATGTTTTGGTTCTCATCAAATTTTATTTAATAAATGTAAACAATTATAATTTATTTCAAAGTGTTTGATTTCTAAGAAACAACCATACTCCTAATATTAAATATTTAATAATATTATGTTTCCTTTACCGTAATATTTTATAAAAATTAACTAAAATTAATATTAAAGTAGTAAGAAAACGGGGTATGGGTATGGGTACGAGATTACACCCATTACCCGGTGGGGATGGGGATGAGACAAAAGTTTGATACCCGTTGGGTTTAGGTATGGGGATGGGGATGAATATTTTTTACGGGGATGGGTATGGGATAGTGAAACCCGTCCCCGCCCCGCCCCGTTGCCATCCCTAGGGTTGAGGCACGCATAGCGCTATCCTTAGAGAGAAAACGTCTCCACTACACATGGCAATACAAATACACAATATACAATCATATGTGTTTCAAATCATATGCGTTTCTCTCCTAAGATACAACAACCCGTCAGATCAACCGAGTGCATTGAAGGATCTCCGAACCTTATGAACACCAATGTCTTAAAGATAATATAGAGAAGAAAAGAAGAACACTTCGGAGAAAACTCTAGAGTTTGTGGTTGTTTTGTTGTCGTATTTTCTCTAATGCACTAGGTGGTATTTATAGGTAGAAAAGAGAGACACAAGAGTAAATTATAATAAAAAATATAATTGTTAACCATAAATCACATTAACCCATAAGATTTAAAGTTCATGAAAACTTTAGTAACAGTAGAATTTTTATTTTAATTATTTATATTTTAAATTATAATAAAATATTTCCAACATAATGTTGGTCATATCCATTTAGAAGTTGTAGCAAAGGTCCTGTAAGATGCTCATACAAAATCAAACACTCACATAGTGATAGGATTTGATAGAAGCAACACATGATTCTTGGTAGAGGAGACGATCAACCTAAGAAAGTTTAACCTACTGTAAAATTCATTGTTAGACTAGATGAAGGGTAGTGTGATTGTGGAAAGTTACAAAAATTTCATCTCTCATGTTCTCAGGTGCTTCCAGTGCAAGCATACCTACCATTATTATGACATGTATATCAATCTTGTGTATGGGTTAGATGTTGTAATTAAAGTCTACAAGAATTTGTTCAGAAAGCTTAGACATGAGGATGAAGATTATTGGCCAATTCACTAGCTCTCGTAACTTTGCCCCAATCTAGCAATAAGAAAATATTCTAAGGGTCGACCAAAGTCATTACTAAGTAGGACTGAGATGTATATCCGCAAAAGGTCAGCCAAAAAAATGTTCTTATTGTCACCGTCTAGGACACACAAGAAATCCACACAACCTTACTCCTACTTATTTTTAAATAAATAATTATTAACACATGAAATAAGTTTGTCAATTTTCAACTTTTAATAAATTATTTTTACTCAATAAATATACATTTGCAACTTATTAAATAATTGAGAATATGCACCAAGCAAGCAGGTACTCAACCTACTTACCAAAGACAACCATGTAATGGAATTCCTTGGTCGAGTGAGCTAAAAGTGAAGAAAACACTCATGTGACGGTGGGAGATAAAGGCCTGACATATTAACCTAAATGCCTGAAGACAACCCTAACCATTTGAATGAAGTTGCATCGGTGCAACGTTCAAAAGATAGAAAACACCCATAGTGAACTCATCAAAGGATAATTGGACATGCACCTTGGAAACCGTCATAGGTTAATTACTTAGTGGTTCAACTTAATGTAGCTCACTTAAAAGTTAAATGAATTGATTACTTAATTTAAAGAAAACATTTTTTAATTTAGTGTTTTTTAATTCACTTTTTTCTAATATAAAAAATGGAACCAAATTCTAAATTACTAAAATAATCATTACAAAAAATTATCAAAATAATATGCATTTTATAATAATAATATTATGTGTAATATATATATATACTTGGTAAATAAATCGATCTTTGTGGGTATTATTCGAATGCATCCTCATTTTGATGCGGAATTCATGCATTGATTGGATGAGTAATACTCAATTTTTTCATTTGGATATTGGGACGGGGATGGATATGTGCATACCCATCCCGTCCTCGTTCCCATACCCACCCTAATAGTCACAAAGTTTTGTTTAAATTACTAGAGTACTCATAATTTATTAGGTAACTTAAAGAATTTATAAGTTTTTGCATATATAATATTCTCTCTTTTATTCTATTTGATCCTTAATTTTTGTTTAATATGAAGAACTTTTATTTTGCTTAAACAATTTTCATTATCTCTTAACAATTCGACTATTTTGATATCTGAAATTTTTTTTCTTAGATTTTCAATGTACTTTTCATCTTATCACATCCTTAATTATAAAATTATTTTTCTTCAATTTCATTAAATTATGTATCAAATTATTTTTAAGACTCGCATTGAATATTTTTACACTTTTTTAATATTGTAGAATATTACTTTGATGATTTTTTTATATAATTATTTTAATTTCTAATTCATTTCATAAGTGAAATGTTATCACCGTAATTCTATAAAGAAATTTTATTTACTATAATATAATAACTAAATGTCATAGTCAAAAATCTTGTTTATCATTATCCACCATAGATTGAAGTTCAAAAGATGAAATAACTATGCTAAATTTCAGTTATTGTTGCTTTAATCTTTGTTTTGTGCACGATTTCATTTAAATAGTGTATTATAATTTTTGTTAGTGTATAAAAAAATGAATTAGAATCTAGAGAAAGAAAGTAAAGGGACATTTAAAATATTTTCAAACTTAGATACTTTTTTTTATAATTTTTATAAAAATATTTTTTAATTATCAACTTTGTTTCATTAATGTTTGCAAAATTAAATATTTTTGGTTCTAAGGAAATTTTATTTGATACTCTACTTTAAAATGTATGCAATTATAATTTCTTTCAAAATATTCAATATTTAAAAAAATAAGAATGCATCCTTTTGATATTTAATATTTGCTAATATTATGCTTCCTTTATCGTGATTTTATTTTTATTTTAAAAATAATTAACTAATATTGAAATAGTAAGAAAGTGGATACGAGTATGGGTATGGATACAAGTGTATACCCGTTACTCGATGGGATGAGATAAAAATATTATACCTATTGGATATGGATATAAAGATGGGGATGAATTTCTACTTTACATATGGATATTGGAATAATAAAATTCATCATGTTGTCATCCATATATATATATATATATATATATATATATATATATATATATACATATGTATATGTATATGTATATATATATATACATATACATATATACATATATATATATATACATATACATATACATATGTATATATGTATATATATATATACATATGTATATATGTATATGTATATATATATATACATATACATATATACATATATATATATATATATATATATATATATATATATATATATATATATATATATATATATATATATATATATTAATACCCATACTAAATATAAACACTAAATGATACAATTCTTTGTTGAGCCTCACCGCCGGGTTTTAAACTAATACAGGTGTAGGTACACCATTGTCTACTAGACTCTGCAACTCCTTGCTTTGTAGGAAATCCTCCATAGTTATTAACCAAAAATCATAATGATCATCAAATTTGGGAATGGCGAGCTACACAAATTATGAGGTTGACATCTCACTTGGTAGATAGTAAGTATAGTTTAGGCTTCTCTAGAAAATTAGTCACTTAACGATTAGATCTTCTCCGGAAACTCATTCACGGATTGGATCAGGCCCCATGCGAAGCTCTAATACCAATTGTAGACTAGGTTTAACAATCATGGGATGTGCAGGGCAAATGTACCCACAAATGCTCACAAGCATTTGTAAGTTGCATTGCATTATTTGATAAATAAAAACGACTATTTAAAGAGCCACAACACTAAAAATTGACTTAATCACATTATTGGGAACTAGCCTACATATTAAGAGCAAGTTTTGCACCAGTACTAACAAAAAACAAACATAAAAACAAATAATAAACTAAAACAAAACCTAACATTATTAAGATCATATTGATTCTAAGTAATATTCAACTAGATATTTTAAATAACGATTTTTAAGCTTTGTGAATGAAAAAAGAAGAAAAGAAACTTGTGAAAGATAATCAATGTAGTTTTTCAACAAAATTTAGTTGACTAAAAATAATAATAAAAAATATCAGTATAAATTGCTCAATTTTCCATGTGATGTATAAACTAGAGTGACCTATTCCAAAACAAAAATTGCACTCCTGAGAGCTTTGTCAATCAAAATGGTAGACCACGACTAAAGTAGTTGGCCCTCACACAAAAATATATAAGGAAGATGCCATAGTTTTCAAAAGAAAAATAATTCAAGCATAAAAAATCTGTCGAATAAAACAACAACCTATGGCTTCACTTGGGGACAAACATTTAAAACGAAGAAAACCTATAAAAGAGCCTAAAAGAACTAGTTTAAAATAAGTCAAATACCTTTCATAAGTTATAGTTATTCGAGGGAAAAGATTAAAGAGATTTAACAACTTACGGAAGAGATGAAAACACTCTTTTTAGTCTAAAACTAAGTTATGGGTAAACTTAAATAATAAACAAAGATATTATTTTTAATCTAAAATCTCACCCAGGATATTTGTCCGAAGTTGTTATTAATATTAATTAACAACTTTTATATCACTTGTATGTCCTTCAAAGAAAAACATAGGAAAACTTTGATAATAATGAATCATATAAACAAATCTATATGAAAAATTAAAACATCATCTTCAAAATGATAAAAGCAAGGTTTTTATGAATATTTTTCCTTATATATATTCATGTTTTTTTCTTCAAATATATGACTCATCACAACTTGAAAGTTCCAACTCTATTTCGATGAGAGGCATTTACATCTCAATACAAAATCAAAACAAAACAAAATTATGTTGTACAGGGCCGGAGTACCCTATAAGGTACACGACCTAGCCAAGTACATGCCGACCCTCTAGAACGACATGTACTCAAACTACACCAACGGACCAAGCCGACATGACTACCATTCAGAACATTCAAATCTAAGGTTAATGATCTTAATTTGATTATCAAGAAATTAGGTCACTTAAACCAAAGCCTAACCAGTTAAGGTCCATGAACCATAGTAAATAGGGCATATTTTACGAAGTACATTGATTACGTATTCATTAGCATTTATTCTTTCACACATCAGACTGACTTTGGCAACAAAGTGTCTTTTGTAGGGATCTCGCCCTTTTTTGTGATGTTTAAGGACTAGTACTTTCTGAGTTCGAGGACGTGGACCCCTTCACGCTTTCTAGGAGACTTTGCAGAGTATACCTTAGTCTTGCAAGAATAATTGGTGCCCACTGTGGGGTCGATATATATTTTGGGAAGAAGAAGTTGTGAAGACTTGAGAAATGGTGTCCACCAAGAGAAAAGTAGTAGAAGCAAGAGGATCCAAAACCTCAACTAACATACCCACTATCCTTGAAGTGCAAGAAAAGGTGCAACAAGAGTTTGCTAATTGTAAAAAATAGAATGTTGAGAAGATGGAAGCTTTAAGATAAGAGAACACAAGGTTTAAGAGGAGGATTAAGGCTGAAAAGCAAGCAAAGGGAAAGGAAGTTGATGATATTGTACATACAAGGCTAAGAACCCTTTCTAAAGGAATGGTCGTTAATGAACAGAAGCAGAGAATGCCTAACCCCAAGGACTAGGGGTGTAACCCACAACTCCTCAACATCAAAGAGCAATCGCAGGCACCCCTTCATCGATGAAATTACCGAAACCCCCCTTCCTAAACAATGAAAGGCTCTCTCGGTTTGTTATGACATCACCTTTGATCCTGACGAGTACATGTCCATGTACACCAATCAAATTAGCCTTTACTCAACTAATGATATCTTCCTGTTTAAGGTATTTTCTTCCACTTTGCGAGGACTAGCTATAGACTGGTTCACCAACCTCCTACAGTTTTCCATTTACTGTTTTGATACGTTGACTTCATCCTTCACGACCCATTTTCAAACAAGTTGCCGACATGATGTTACCTCCCTCTCCCTCTTCAACATAAGGAAAAAAGCAAGGAGAAAGTCTTTGAGAGCCTTTATTGATAGATTTGGCATGGTTTCTCTCAAGGTGAAAATTTTGAACCTTGAAATCATATTGCACTACATGATTAATGGCCTGCAGGTAGGGCCATTTGCTAATGAGTTGTGCATGAAACCTCCAGCCAATATGAGTTGAGACAACGAGCTGCCAAGTTCATGCGAGTGGAAGATATAAGGTAGTACAAGGAAAATATCAAAATTGACATTACACCAACTAAGAAGAAGGAGGTTGACATGGCACTCGTTCCCTAGAGCAATGTTTGCCCATGAGAACGTAAATTTTTGCGATACTAGCACTATGAACCCCTTAAAGCCCCTAGATCATGCATCTTAGAGGAAGATTTACAAGCTGACCTTATCCCGCATTCAGGAAAATTCCAAAGCCCGTCTAATGTTGACATGAAAAAGTATTGCAAGTACCACCACAATAATAGGAACAGAACTGACAAACGCACGACCTTAGAGACAAGGTAGAAAAACTTATACGGGTCAAACATCTTAGGCGTTTGTTAGAAGAGAGGATGAAAGAGCATCAAAGGTTGGGTACTGCAAGTATGATGACAAGAGAGACGAAAGAAGGGATAGAGACATATAGGAAAGAAGAGAGAAACCAACAAGATAAAATGATAGATGACATTATCGACAGGACAACAAACTGCCTCTAAGAGGCGTAACCAATACTATATCTGGAGAATTTGATGGGGGAGGCTCCTCGTCAATAAAAAAGAAGCACTTGAGAGTCGTACAATTAGTACACAAAGTATCATGCAAGTACAAAAAGAGCATGTAATCAATCACGTTCACTAACTTCAGCTTCCAATGAGTTAACCCAAATCAAGATGACCCATGGTCATTACTATGAAAATGGAGAATTTTGCGATGAAAAAGATATTATTCGATCAAGGCAATTTGGTAGACATTCCTTATGATAAACCGGTATACGACTTCTTTGGGAAAGAGTAGCAACAAGAGAGTATATCGACCTCCATACCACATTTGGAGAAGGAAATACAACCAAAACAATATTGGTCTGATACCTAGTAAATATGCACATACGTCTTACAACGTACAACTAGGGCAGTCATCGTTGAATATGCTTGGAGCCGTGGTCTCTACTCCCCATGTTGCCATGAAGTTTTCATCAGTTTCAGAGGACATAATTATAGTGCATGGAGATCAAAATCGGCCAGAGAATGTTATGTAGCCAATTTAAAGTTATTGTTCCCTCTACTAAGTGCCAACAATATTGAAAAGGCCCAAGTAAGCGGCATAGCCATGGAAGGAGAAGACCTCAACCCGCAGGTAAACAATGATGCATGGATGGAGCCCGTTGGAGAAATCAAAGTCTTTCCCTACCAGAGGAAAGGCGAAATTTGAAGATTGGGTCTATGATTAATGCAAAATAAGAAAGAGCCATTGGCCCAACCTTGACCGCCAATACCAACTTATTTGCATGGACATCGACTAATATCCCAAAAGTTGACCCCAAAATAGAGTCGCATCGTCTATCCGTTTTCAGAGGAGCCAAATTGATTTTTCAAGAGAAGGGGAAGTAGGAGAAGAAAAGAGGTAAGGTGCCAAGGTTGAGGATGACAAGTTGTTAAAGGTTAGGTTTGTGAAAGAAGCAAGATATATGACATGGCTTGCCAATGTCGTGTTGATTAAAAAGCAAGTGGAATGACGTATGTGAATAGACTATACAGATCTCAACAAAACATGTCCCAAAGATGCGTACCTCTTACCAGACATTGTCCGATTAATAGATGGTGTTGTCAGTCACAATCAAACTACAATAAAATTTCCATGGCAGAAGATGATAAGATGAAGATCGCCTTCATCACAAATAATACAAACTATTATTATGGGGTCATGCCTTTTGTACTAAAAAATGTTGAAGCAACGTACCACAAATTGATGGACAAGGTACTCAACCATTTGATTAGAAAGAACGTAAAGGTATATGAGGACGATATGGTCGTTAAGTCTCCAACCCTGGCCCAACACTCTCAAGACCTATTTGAGGTCTTCTTAGCCTTAAGATCATATAACTTGCGATATATGGGTATTGAAGCCAACCCAGAGAAGTGCCAAGAAATAATTGAGATGACAAGTTCCAAAGACGCAAAAGAGATACAATGCCTCATTAAAAGATTAATACCAATATCACAGTTTTTACCGAGATTAGATGACGAAACCAAGCCTATGATCAGATTGCTGAAGAAGTCAGCCAAATTTGTTTGGGATGACGCATGCCAAGAGATATTCAAACAATTGAAATAGTTGATTATTTCACCTCCATTTTTGCAATCCAGACACAACTCCACCATTGTTGGTTTATCTAACGACCACTATATATGCCATTAAAGCAACGTTGGTCCAAGAGATTGATAATGACCACAAGCCAATATATTTCATAAGCCCGATACTATAAGACTCGGAAACAAGATACCAAATGGTGGATAAAGTTGCACTATCTTTAGTAAATACAACAAGACAACTCAAACCTTACTCTCAAAAGTCACTCCATCATCGTCAAAATCGAATATCAAATACAGAAGATCCTACAATAATCAAACCTAGCTATTCGAATGTCTTCATGATCTGTTGAATTGTTAGAGTTCAACATCCAATATGAGCCACGAGGGTTGATAAAAGAACAATGCCTAGCCGATTTTGCTAGTCGCCCGACAACCCTAATGATCGACTACTACCCAAACCCTCACCTACGCTTATGTTAGAACCACTAGATGACATACTTTAGAGTACTTGATTCCTTTGTATTTTTGTTACGAAGTTTGTAGAGAAAGATATCAGCAGCAAAAGAAAATTCAAAGAACTTGGTGAGGAATGATTTATAGAATTGCACCGCAATGTTTCACCATCCCACCCCATCACATGCCAACAGTCGTGAACCCTCACCAACATTCACGTTAGAACCTCTGAATGACATACCTTAGAGTACTTGGCTCCCTTGTATTTTTGTTATGAAGTTTGTAGAGAAAGATATCAACAACAAAAGAAAACTCAGAGAACTTAGTGAGAAATTAGACAAATCAAACACTATTTATAGAAATGCACCGCAACATTTCGCCTTTCCACCCCATCCCATGCCAACTGTCACGAGCCTTTAAAAAAAAGTCCAATCATCACAACTCTTCAACTTCCAAAAGCTACCTTGATTCTAGCAAAACCTTGAACACCATATGATCGTGTCCCATCAATCAAGACTGATTATCAGGTACATATGACATACATGTCCTTCCCAAACATATCAAACCTCTTTGTCGCTTTAGCTCCTTGAGGTTAGAAGACTACAATACCTATAGGTAGAGCTGTCAAAATGGGTTGGAACCCGCGAGCCAACCCGGCTCACCACGGGTTTAGGTCGGGTTAGGTTGAAATTTTTTTACAAATTTCAATACGGGTTGATTTTTGACCCGGCTCATTTAGAACCCGACTCATTCGGGTTGAGCCCGTGGTGAGTCGGGTTGGTGAGCCAACCCGTAGATAAAAGGGTCACACAAGTATTTTTTTTTTATTAAGTTGAGCTTTACGTTTGGGTCATGTTAGGTTGTTTTTTTATCCAACACATAAATAATTTGTATTTTTTTTTATTTTGGTTTGTATTTGGATTGTATTAAAGTTTATTTAGATTTTAATTAGAATTACAATGTAGTTTTGACTGAAAAGAAAAATAAAAAAATAATATTTTTTTTAATTAAGTGAACCCGTGAGCCAACCCGTTTAATGCGCCAACCCGTGGTGGGCCGAGCTGGGTTCGAATGTTTTTGGCTCGCTAAAAAATGAGTCGAGTTGGGTTGACTCACTAAATCATTAACCTGTGGTGGGTCGAGCCTGGTCGGGTTACCCATTTTGACAACTCTACCTATAGGGCCATACGACAAAAGAAATACCATTTTTTTTTTTGCAAAAACTTCAAAAGTCGACATCTAGGTACGTGTGACCGCTCCCTCGAGTCTTCAACATGTGACATGTTAAAATTGGGGGCTAGTGTGTTGTATAGGCTCGGAGTACCCCATAAGGTAATGACCTAACTAAATATATGTTGACCCTCTAGGACGACATGTACTCGAACTACGCCAACGGACCAAGCTGACATGACTACCATTCATAACAGTTAAATCTAAGGTTAATCATCTTAATCTAATTATCAGGTAATTAGGTTACTTAAACCAAAGCCCAAAGAAGTAAGGTCCATGAACCATAGTATAAAAGACATATTTTACAAAGTACATTAATTACGTATTCATTAGTATTTATTTTCTGGCACCTCATATTGACTTTGGCATTTGAGTGTCTTTTGCAAGGATTTTTTCCTGTTTATGACATCCGAGAACGAGTACCTTCCGAGTTCGAGAATGTGGACCCTTTAACACTTTCTAAGAGACTCTGCAGGGTATACCTCAATCTTCCAAGAATAAAAACATTTGTTGCAAAGACCTCACAAGGGATAAAGATATGTTGTATATCCAAAATTAAATAAACGTTGTTCTCCACAGACAATTTTAAAGTAAACATCAAAATCCAAAATTTGTGGTAAAGTGAGAGAATATTTTGTGGTCTCTAGCTCGCTCACAAAGAGGATGTCAAATACAAACCAAACTTGTTAAACCACAAACCAATGTGGTATCCTCAATTAAAAGAGATCCCATGGTATAGAGATCATACAAATCACAAAATTATGATTTACTAAATGTATACATGCTCCACAAATTCTAAGCTAAATTATAATAAAAAATTTAACAAAATATCAACTGTGGAATTTCCAACATGAATTTCATTCGGAAATTGAAATACCTGTCTAATAATGCTCATTTAATCTGATTAAGGTAAGGTGTGCATATAAAACATAGAAAATGCATGCCCAACCTATCTTTTGAATACAAGAAAAACCTTTAAATGAGAGAACTCTTAAATAAGTATTTTAAAGTGTATTCATACTTCTCATCTCTCACGGCTTAAGTTATACAAAACAGGATTGACCAATATTTCATTCAAACCCAATATTCAAAGGAATAAACATCTAATGCAATCTCTTCAAAGTAAAAACTGATGATCCCCTTTAAATGACTTAAAATTGTATTGATGAAAAAAAAATGTATATCTCATCTTCTGAGACATAACCTAAATGAACAAAGTTTCCTAAGGTACTCTATTCATCTCTAAGCCGCATAATTGAGCAGCTCTACAGCATAAATTACAACGAATTTCCTATACCGATAATTTAGGAAGAAATTTGTTGAATCTGCAAAAGCAATGAGTTGAAAATTTTAAGAATATAAATAAAATCCTTTCCCGAGGATCTAAAATTGCATCCCAATTCTTCCTCATAGTAGGTATTTTATGTCTTTTAGTAGGTATTTATGTCTTTCACTCAGACAAAATGATGAGTCGGGTAATGATACTCGTAACCATTATAATCATAATAAAGCCTTTCTCCCTTGTAAATGTCACGAGTAGCAACCAAAAACACCCTGCATTCACCACCAACATTGTATCTCACACATTTGCAGTTTAGTTTCTTCCTACCTTCCCTGCATCACAATTGGTTTAGTGTTAAATACAATAAATTAAGAATTAGCAATATCAGTACATGAAAATTAAAAAAAGTAAGTTTGAATCTGAAAATGTTCATCTCTTTAAAGAGAATTCTAAAGCCAAACAATTTATACATTGAATTGCAAGAAGTATGTGAACATGAGAGAAGGAATCTTAAGTGAAATGATCCATTTAATTTGTTCCCCCTATACTCTTGTTGTAATTCTTATGTTCAAGACTTGGTAGGAGATAAACAAGACACGCTTACTGTGTATGATTGTTTATGCCACTTATAAAGCGAGCGATGTTTCCACGTTTATCAGCACAGATAACAAGACTTTGAGAACTTTCTCTTCCAAGAAGAAGGGTCATCATGCTGTCACAATCATCACGTTCCCGGTTATGAAGGTAATCCACATCGCCACAGTATTCAGCAACAATTGTCATATCCTTGATTAGGTCATCAGCCTCAACAGTATAGCTAGAGAGCACAATCACGAAATGTCATTAAGATTTCACAAGTTGATTTCCTATTTCACGGTGATGAGTTCAAGATGGTACCCTTGACACGAATCATAAATAACCATAAAGGGAGGGAATTCGCCTCGTTTAGACATAGCAATGCAGTGTTCTACGGTCTCCAAGTCTTCCTTGGAAAGAATCTAAAAGAGCAAACAATAAAAATATTTAATCAAACAAGAACAAAACAAGGGAAATGTGCATACTTAATTAATTATCCTGTTTGAAACAGGTCCATTTCTAAGGATACAAAATCTATAGAAAAATGATTGGCTGAAACCTGCATGTCACCGTTTTCTAGTTCTGCTCGATTCGCAGATCTAGGAGCCATTCCAGGCAAGTATGTGAGGTGATCACAGAATTCTATACTTAATGCTGTTAAAGCAGAAGCAAGGGAACCCATCTGTTTCAATCTCTGTGTAGGATCTTTTGTAGGAACGAATGGTAACAATCTCCTTTTTTTCTTATGTAATACCAGAGGTCTTGAACGTTTCCTACGCTTCTTGGCATCTAGAAGTTGAAAACAATAAATCAAGAAAATAAAATTTCCAATCAGATATCACGAGTTTAGGATTATATAGACATTCAACAAAGTTAAGGCATAGGTATACTGAAAAGTTCCCGCTACAAACTACCTGAATATTAAGAATATGATCATTTATTCTAATAGTATTTTTCTTTTGCCTCCTTTGCTAAGAAAAAACACCACATAAAGATTCATGGTACATCCATCCAGTGTGAATTAGAAACAAACATGAACTAAGAAGTGTTTGCTAGTCTAGCAAACAAAAGAAAACAAGAATATATTTAATCAAAAAATTAAGCAAATATTGAAACTAACATGCATCATTTATTCTGCACCCTTCATTACTTGTAATGAAAATGAAGAGCTCACTTAAATGCAGAGTGTACGAAACATTTTTTCCAAGAAGCCAAAGTCTTTCTAGTTTACATGAAAAGTTGTTGTAGTAACTTTATCTGTAGCCAAATGACATATCGTTTTCAAATCAATCTAAATTCACAATATATCGTTTACTACTTCCACAATCTACTTATAAAAAATCATGACTCCACCATTCATTTTTATTTTTCTCGTTCCTTGTAAACATTAACTGTGCCGTCAAGAAATGTTTAGAGCCTTTTGTTGTATCTATTCCAAATATAATTGTACTTTTACTTCTCTACGGGGGCTCAAACTAAACCATTCAGGTTATGCTTCAAAAAAGAATAATATCATGACATTGGTTAAAAAAACATCAATCCCATACACTGAAATTTGACCTAACTGCTACTAATTTTGTTCGGTGTTAGCTGCAATTTATATAAACATTAGGAGTTTCACATAACTTTTAAATTTAAGGGGGCATCTGTGCATTTTCATACAAAGCCAAGGGTATGTGTTAAACAAGTGTGAAAAACTACCTAATCCAACATCCACACAGAATTTGCAAAGACATAATTTCAAACGATGATTATCATTTTACTGTTTAAGAACCCCGTGAGAAAAGACTACTGTAATTACTACTAAACCTTTAGACATTTGATGGCCTCTTTTGCCTTCAAACAATAGGTTTCAGATAGACATTGCATGAGGCAGATTGCCCCAAAATCTGCAATCTCACAAAAATATGAATCTTTTCATCCGCTTCACCTGTAACTTTCAAATTCTCATGCCAAAGAAAACAAAATACGAGTCTTCTCATCCAATATCATGTTTCTTGAATTCGATCTTAATGCCAGGATCATGAAAAAGAAAGGCATATAATGCGAAACAAAAAATAACTTTAATGATACATGTTCATTCAACTAACATTAATTTGTCTATTTATGATATCTTCACAAGCACAATTCAATTTAACCATCCATTTGGTAATATCATCAATAAACTCCACAATCTAAAGCAAATCAAACTAAAAGTTTCCAAAGCTATGAAAACATCAGTACTCCCATATCCTAATTAATTCAAAAAGAAACAATCCACAACCATGGAACGGGCATTCCACAAGGCTCAAGTATATTAAGTCCCACCAAAGCATGCATGCTGCGTTCAGAGAATGTTAGTACAAATTCCAAAAGATCATTATATGGACTCATTACATTGCATATCACTATTAAACTTCAAATACAAAAGCTAAATAATACACATAACTCATGAGCCGATCTTTTATGTCCAATTATTTTTTTCATATATGAATGACCGAAAACAAACACTCCACATTACAACTAACCACAAACCAAAAGTAAATTGGAAACACAATTCAATTCACTCGATACATGTTCTCTGAATGATTGTTAAAACAAGAATTTTGACAAAAAGATAAAGAGTAAATAACAGATAACAATCAGCAAACAAAAGAAACATGTCTGTAATTAATTATTACCCTGAGAAGAACTCTTGTCATCAGCATAAAAATAACTCCTCCGAATCCCGAAGAAATCAATTATCCTCTTCTGCGAGAAAGCTGAAACAGGCAGACACAATGCGACATTCATAATAAAAAAAAAAAAGAGGTTCAACAAAAACACAGCAGAAAGAAACACGTGAAGAGAAGTAAAAGAATCCCTTACTCCGCACTCTCTTCCCTCCCTGACACTTGGGACAAAGCCACGATCCAATCGGAAT
>Ga0214545_1009321_pt1 | contig 15027 bp, 10 predicted proteins | sample CNSS4metaG_FD_160064 | JGI IMG/M metagenome (GOLD analysis project Ga0214545, IMG submission 160064) | Root nodule microbial communities from cowpea collected in UCLA plant growth center, Los Angeles, California, USA - CNSS4 | ecosystem: Host-associated > Plants > Roots > Nodule | place: USA... | reverse complement strand
ATGCCTAGTATCTTAGAGTAGTCTTTTCATATCTTTTCATATGTACGTGCTTGCTTCACTATAAATAGAAGAGGAAGAGAGTGGTACTGTTGTCCACTACTCATATTTTAAAGTCTCAGTCTCAAGTAAAAGAAACAAGAAAAATAAGTTAGCTGTGTTCTCTTAAGTCTTAATAAATGATTAACAGACAGAGGTCATTATTCATTTAGCATAAATTTGAGGAAAGTTAAGGCTGTGGTCTTAGAGGTATAATATTAACCGCTTCGCGTCTATCCAATGCATCAACCATATTTATTATTACTAAGCCCTCTTTTTGTTTTTCTATGATTTGTTTAGCATTGTTTTAGCATTATAAACATTATTAATACTCATGTTGCCATCAAGATAAATCTCTCCCCTTACCCTATTCCTGCCTATGTTTGTAGGATATTATAAGAAATTATGTCTCTCTTTACTGTGGGACCTGGGAAAAATGGTGATATTTTAAGCTATTTCCACGAAATCAGATACTGACCACTTCGTTCTTTACAGTTCCATGATTTTCACGTTGCAAAAATGTTTCTAATAGTTGTTGGCTTGTTGATTTCGTATTTGATTGCTAAAAACGTTTCCTATTATATCATAATAATAACATTGGCTGTAACAATGGAAGTAAAATTTAAGGGCATGAATACCTTTCTTGCATGGTTTCTGTATCGTTGAAATTTTATTTGAGATCCCATTTCACTTTATTTTCTGTGTAAATTAATTAGTCATTTTTCTTGCAGGTATATATCCATTGCTGAAATTATTGACATCTCATCATTAGTTTCTTCCTCTCTTGTTCGAGTGATTGATCTTAGGGATTTTGTGTCGATATGGTGTGGCATCAGCTTAGATTTGGCTTGCGTAACAGATACAAAATTGCATTCCCCTGTTTCTAAAAGCCTTAACCAATGTGGATCTCTGCTAGCTGGGCTCCATGGTAGTATTGAAAAGTGTATATATGCTGTCAATGACGATTGCAGAACTACAGTTTGGACTTACAATGAAGATGGGCATGGAGACGGCATGTTAGATTCATTTCAACCCGATGAAAAACTGAAGCAGAAAAAGAAAATATCATATGTTAGGACACGGAAGGATGTATTTAAGACTCTAGGACCTGGTTCTGAAGCTGAATCAGCCTCACTGCTGGCATTTGGAACCCTTTTCTCTGCCCCATACAAAGGTTCTGAACTATATGTGGATATCCGTGACTCTAATCAGAATCAGAGATTTCTATCTCTGAAGGAGGAGACTAAACTTCTTTCCTTTGTCCCAGAAATCTTGATAGCTGGAAAGGAGTTTGCTAAGCAAACCATAAGGGCTCCATTTCTTTGCGCTCAACTTAGATTGTTGGATGGGCAGTTTAAGAATCATCAAAAGGCTACATTTCAAGGATTAAAGCAAAAACTAGAATCTTTGAGGAAGGAAGGTACTCTACCAATTCATATTTTTATAATGACTGATCTTCCGGGAGATAATTGGACTAACACTTATTTAGGTGATTTAGTTAGAGAGAATGACAAGTATATGTTATATTTTTTGAAAGAGAATGATAAGCTGATTAAGCGAGCAGCTATAAAACTCATCACAGCTGGTCATGGGCAGAGGTTCCTCTCAAATTCATATAGTACAATTGGTAAAAAGTATTGTTCCAGTCAGAGATTGCCAGATTTACTTCTTTATGTTGAGCAGACTGTATGCAGCTGTGCATCTCTGGGTTTTGTTGGAACACCTGGGTCAACAATTGCTGAAAACATAGAACTCATGAGAAAATTTGGCTCAAGTTCTCAGAAATGTTGATGGTTTTGTGGAAAAGCAGTTAATGCTGATAGGGTTTTTAGGATTGATGGGGTGAGAGTTCAATCATGTTTGTACTAGAAGATGCTTGAATACGCGCCATGTTCGGAAATATCTGTTCTGTTCTTTCCTCAAATTTTGATGATTCGTCAGCTTTGCGAGGCAACAGTCATTTGTTAGGAGATACACACTCTACAGTCAAGAGCATTGTTATTATTTTAGGTATGAACTCTGCTACTCTTGTTTTTTCCCCCAAAGGTTAAGGAGTGTTAATTTTGTTGCCTAATGAAAAGAATATTTTTTTTCCTATAACAGTAGTAATTCTTCACAAAACACTTTTGGAAAGCACCTCAGAATTTCTTTTTACCAAAAACTGAAAGCGTTAACCTTTCCAAGCATACTCTCTTGATGCCAACAGCGCTCCTGGTTTTTTACATAAATTGTTAATTCAGAGTGACCATTCTTGTTTGATATACCCATAACCAGAAGTATGAAAGAAGGAGGAAGTTGAATTGCTACTTCGTGCAAGACAAGAACACTCCTAAATTATTTCCACATCAAGGTGTAGTGAGTGCGCTTGAGGCATATGCTAATTTACAAAAGTATGAATGTGTAGTCCCTTCCGAACTATAAATAGTGACTAAGGATTTGTGTGGATACTTATTTTTCTTTCTTATTTCCTTCTAAAAGTATATAAGGAAAATTTTGTCTTCTAAATAGATCACGAGTGTAACCATGCCAGTTTGATTTAAGTTGCGTACTTTTTGTATTACACCACCTCAACAGCATGCTGCTCTCTTTTTACACTTTAAGAAATTAGTTTATATTATAATTGTTCAGATCATTGTGCCCCGTTTGGTGTTGGCACTTGCCTAAGCTACAAGGTGCTTAAAGTGAGTGCCCTTATGGATCACCATTTGCCAATTATTAAAAGATATAAAAGTTGCAGAATATGACCAACTTTACACGATATTGTGCAGATTGGAGCACACCATGTGATAATTTCTTGACAATGTTTATGGCATCAACTCAGTTCAATATTCTGCAAGAGGATGCTATGACAAAAAGGAACGAACGCTTAATAAATACTACATCTTTTAATTAATTTCCTCTTAAGAGTGTTTTAGCATCTCATGTATTAGAAAACCACATTAAAATATAGCATCCTAGAACATATCCTTTATCCAACAGTAATTGGCTGAGAGTGTAAGAAACCTAGTATGAACCAAGTAATTTTATAGTGTTTCACTCTCTCGTCGGAAAAAAACACAAATGCAGTGCATTATAAGAGATACATTTTCAATTATACTCTTATTTCCATAATTTTTATAGTAATTTTTGTTATTAAATATCAATTTGTAGTAACAGATAAAACTAGTTCTAAATGGAGATTAACCCAGATATTACTTATAGCATGTGTTTATACTATAGTTTAGAAGTTCAGTTGAACTTAATTTTAAAAGTATTTACTTTGAAAATTTAATTACTCATTTGGTCTATATTTTTGTTCAAAGATGTTAAATTGGTCTTTTCACATTTTTTTAACCTCAATTTGATTCTAATTCTTGAAAAAATTAATGTTTTTTTGTTAAATTTTTTAAAACTGAAACTTGTAATAAAAATGAATTGTTTTGTTGGTGTAATTAATATAATCTTAATTTCAATTATCTTTCATTTGCTTCAATAAATTTAATTAAAATAACTAAATTTTTTTTTAAAAGTTAGAACCAAATTAAATCTAAAAAAGTTTAGAAAATTAACTTGATATTTAAAAAAAAACAAGAATTAAAAGAATAATTAAACTGAAAGTGTATTAAATATAGCTTGATTTACGTTTGCTTGTTTTTTTTTTTTCAAGAAATTATGAACTTTCAATATTCTTAGGTGAAAATTAGAGAAGATAATTTTTTTTTGGCAATAATAGAAAGAAAAATGATACATTGACACCCCAAACTTACCACTTTCATTACCACCTGACGTGGCAGCAGCAATTAGATTTAAATTTTTTTTTTTAATTGAAAAATGAAATTGGCATCAGCCCCTGCACAAGCGCGTGTAGCCCCAGCCACTTGCCACAGTTCTCACACAACAGTTCGCGCAAATATTTTTCATTTTTGAAAACTCCTCCACCGCTTCTCCAGTTTCTCGAAAGTGCCCACCAACCCTCCCTCCCCCGCCACTCGCCACTCACACGGAACACTCAATCGAGAGCGCCCAGTACCCTTCCTGCACCACACACACACGAAACCGCCGCCCCACAACCATCGTCCCGCACACCCACACACCTTTGGTCGACGTCATCCCGCAACCGTCGCCGCACATAACCCTTCCCGCACCACACACAGTTCTGCTCCACCCGTTCCCACCTACCGCTCCACAAATCCCTTCCCGCATACGAACCCCTTCCGACCTCATTGTTCAAACCCCAAAACCTCTGTCTGCGAGAAACCCTAACCCGAATCCCTCTCCCGCTCCCTTTCCTTACGACTTCTCTTGCCACCGAGAAAAGTACTGACCTGCAACTTTTTTATACTTATCTTGCAACCCAAGCGCAATTATGATGTAACCCACAAAATAGTTTTTGGATAAATGAAGCTGACAGATATTGGAAGTGCATAACAGACAAATGTGTCGCTCCTACAAGGGTGGACCCCAAGTGTGCATACCAATAGTAGAGCCCATTCCACTTCTTGTAAATCTAGTGTGACTTAATATAAGGAATAACTAGTCTGGAGGATTTTCCAACTTATCTTGCAACCAAAGAACAATTAAGGTATAACCCAAACAAGAGTTTTTGCACAATCTAAAATTGACAGATTTTGGAAGTGCAAGAGAACACACAATTTTATCCCTTACTAAAATAGCAGACCCCATCCCATTTCTTTAAAAGAGGGTGTTACTTCATTTGGGAAAAACAAACTATCCAACATTTTATAATTTATCTTGCAACCCAACAACAATTAAGGTGTAACCCACAACACATATTATGCACAAATTAAAATTCACAGATTTTGGAATTGCAAAACAACACAGAATTCTACCACTTGCAAAAAGGTTGGACCCCAACAATGCACACCAAGACCAGACCCCATCCCACTTCTTCTAAACCAGGTCTAACTTCATTTGGGGAAAGACTAGCTTACAACAATTTAAAATTTAGCTTGCAACCCAGGAGCAATCAAGATGTTACCCACCAAAGAGCTTTTGCACAAATTATAATTCGCAAATTTTGGAACTACAAAAAAACAACACACAATTATCCCACTTACTAAAAGGTTGGACCCCAACATTGCACACCAAGACCAGACCCCATCCCACTTCTTCTAAAGCAGGTGTAACTTCATTTGGGGCAATAGTAGGCTGCAACAATTTTAAATTTATCTTGCAACCAAAGAGCAATGAAGATGTAACCCACCAAAGAGCTTTTGCACAAATTACAATTCGCAAATTTTGGAACTATATTAAAACACACACTTTTCCCACTTACAAAAAGGTTGGACCCCAACTGGGCACACCAACACCAGACCCCATCCCACTTCTTGTAAACAAGTTGTAAGTTCATTTTGTGAAAAACTAGCCTGCAACAATTTTATATTTATCCAACAACCCAAGACCAATTATAGTGTAACCCACCAAAATGTTTTGCACAAATGATAATTGACAGATTTTGGAATTACGTAACAGCACACAATTCCACCCCTAACTAAAAGGTTTGACCCCAACAATGCACACCAATACCAGAAAGATTTGGGATTTTCTAGAAAGCCAAATTCAATTGGGATTTTCTCTCCAAAAGTTCACCCACTTGCGAAGTGGACTTTTTTTATTTCATCTGACACTTATACAGCTTAAAGGTATATGAAAAATATAAATTTAAATGCACAACATTTATCCAAAAACTGTTTTGTGGGTTACATCATAATTGCGCTTGGGTTGCAAGATAAGTATAAAAAAGTTCCAGGTCAGTACTTTTCTTCGATGGCAAGAGAAGTCGTAAGGAGAGGGAGAGGGATTCGGGTTAGGGTTTCTCGCAGACAGGGGTTTTGGGGTTTGAACAATGAGGCCGGAAGGGGTTTGTGTGCGGGAAGGGATTTATGGAGCGGTAGGTGGGAATGGGTGAAGCAGAACTGTGTGTGGTGCGGGAAGGGTTATGTGCGGCGGCGGTTGCGGGATGACGTCGACCAGAGGTGTGTGGGTGTGCGGGACGATGGTTGTGGGGCGGCGGTTTCGTGTGTGTGTGGTGCGGGAAGGGTACTGGGCGCTCTCGATTGAGTGTTCCCTGTGAGTGGCTTGTGGCGGGGGAGGGAGGCTTGGTGGGCACTTTGAAAAAACTGGAGAAGCGGTGTAGCGGTGGAGCGGAGCGGTGGAGGAGTTTTCAAAAATGAAAAATGTTTGCGCGGACTTGTGTGTGAGGAGTGGGTAACTGGCTGTGCCTACACGCGCTTGTGCGGCGAAGCACGCTTGCTGATGCCAATTTCATTTTTCAGTTAAAAAAAATAAATTAAAATCCAATTGCTGCTGTCACGTCAGGTGGTAAGAAAAGTGGTAAGTTTGGGGTGTCAATGTATCATTTTCCTAATAGAAAAGCAACACACCGCTGATTTTCATTCAATTTCCATTCACCAAAAAATTCATCCAATGGAACGGATTAAAGAATCCAAAATAATATATATATATTGTAGTATTTTTTTTTTCAATTTTTTTTAAAAGTGAAACTGTAAATTGAAATAAAAATGTAAATGAAAAAGTGTAAAGATAGATTATATTTCAAGTTCTGAAGAGTTGCATCATTCGAGAAAAACAAAACCCATTTGGCAATTTGTTGTCAAGTTTCTTCATTACTTTTTATTCCATCGAGACACCAAACAAAAGGTGCATAACGGTTCTAAAACTACTCTGAACAAAAAACACACCGAACATGATTATGAAGTACAATATATATTGTTTCTTCTATCGGCAAAAGAATATATACTTGAGTACTTGTGGTCCTCGTATACGTTCCTATAAGTATAGATATTAAAATAAGTTTCAATTCATAAGTTAATTTGATTTTTTACGGGTTTGAACTAAATTTGATTAAAAAAAAATTATAAATATTGATCAAACTGGACCTAATTTATTTAATTTACGAGTTAAATGGATTCCAAACAGATAAAAGATTGGTTGACACAACAATAATTTTTTTTTTAGTTTTTTTTATTTTTTACAAGTATTTTTAATAATTATTTCGGTTGACAATAATGTTTGAATAGTTTGGATATTAATTTATTAATTTGTCAAGTCATGTAAGTTAGAACTTTAATTTTCAACTATTTTTATAATAATATTTGGTAAAATTAGTGAATATTTTGATTGTATTTGTTATAAAATAATGAGTCGAGTCAATTCACTATGATTGTACTATAGTAAATATATAAAATAATTTAGGAGAACAAAATATCTTTAAGTGGGTTAACCTATTTACTAACCCACTAACCCATAATGGGTCAAGTTGGGTTACAAAATTTTTGACTCATAAAAAAGTTAGTTAAATTAAGTTGACTTGTTTTTTATGTGGTAGGATTGATTCATTTTGACAGTCCTCTATATAAGATAAAAAGAAATACATTAACCTTGTGTTTGGATGAAGCATTTCAACAATGCTGAGAAATTGAAATGTATTGTATTTGAATTGCTTGCAATTAAAATTCTGTCATTTTCTAAATAACTTGTTTGGATAAAGAAATTAAAATACCCTACATTTCAATTTCTTGTTTGGATAAAATAATTGAATTTCTTGTGAGATAAAATTTCATTTTAAAAATATTTATTTTAAGCTTAATTATGTTTTGAGTTCATGATAAATTTGGAAATGGGCTCGACGACCTAGATGGGTCGGGTCGCCCTGACGACTTAGTCGGGCCAAGAAACCCAGACGGGCTAGGTTGGGTTGGCTCGACGATCCAGACAAGCTTGATCAGTCTTTGGGCTGGTCATGCTTGTCAAATTTATCGACCCAACCAGTCTAGGTCGTTGGCCCGACTTGGACCCACTAAATCGTCAGGCCTGTTGACCCATCTGGGTTGTCGGACTTGTTTGTGTCATCGGGCACACCCAACAAGTCTGTGTTGTTGGGCCGATCCAACCTAGCAAGGTTGTCGAGCTGGTCGGTATCGCCCGGGTCGTCTAGCCCGTCTAGGTTGTCGGGTCGGTCAGGACTGACTAGATTATCAGGTCGGTCAGGTTGTTGGGCCTGTCCGACAGGTCTGGATCGTTAGGCCTGCCTGACACCTCTAGGTCATTTGGCCCGTCAAACTAGTGTGGGTCGTCGAGCTCGCTCGTCCTACTTGGGCCGTTAGACCCGCTGACCTGTTTGATTTGTCAAGCTCGTCCAACCTGTATGTGTCATCAGGTCACCTTGGTCCGTTTAGGTCGTCGGGCCCGCTCAGCCTGTCATGGTTGTCGGGTTTGTCGGGTCCGTTTGGGGTTGAGTCCAGAGTGTGAGGTTGAGTGAGAAGAATTTCAAATTCCACCTTTTTTGAAAATATTTGAATTCCTTCTAATTTAGCTAATTGAAATACTTCAAAAAAATGGATGTATTTTAAATGCTTTTTAATTTCTCTATCCAAACAAAGTATTTCATTACAAAAAATTATAAATTCTCCAAATAAATGAATCACCCTCTTGAAGTGCCTCATCCAAATACATCATAAGGCTAAAAGATGATCCTTGGACCAAGTGCAAAGTTCAAATTCTTTGTTCTAGATGTTACAATAGAAATGTACCAATAAAAAAAATAACTTCAAAAATGCTAACTTTGTGTGTTGGATACATAAAAAATACAAGTTGTTGAATAGATAAAGAAAAGAAAGTGACAATAACAAGTTATCTCCATAAATAAGGATTCAACTTTAGAATCATCTATACCCAGCTATAAAAATAAAAGGCCTCACTTTGGTGTTGTCATTCCTACCGTTTCATATACATAAGCTTCCAACCTTCATATCTTTAATTGTACTGTTTAGTGTTATGTTTCAATTTCGTACTTTTGTATTTTTTTTTTCACAGAAACAATATAGCACACATTCTTATTTATATTTTTTTTTTTTTTTTTTACACTCAAAATATATATATATATATATATATATATATATATATATATATATATATATAATTATATTCAATATATTCAAATATTCAAATGAGCAAATCAATGTACATAAAGAATTTTAGAAGGTATTCAGACGCTCCAACTCTATATCATATTGATTTAAGACATAAATACATCATTCAAATATGAAAATTGTTAAAAATCTTAGTAAAAATCTAAGTCTCGTATTAACTAGAATTGAGTAAGTAAAATACTATATAAGAATAAAAACTCATTGTCTTAAAAAGTTTGGGTTAAGAGTGTGATGTTCTGTCTTCCTAGTGAAACTCCCTCCGTAAACTTAACAAAAGTCTTGTATTTGTTAGTTATTACTTGAGCTAAAATAAACATCTATCTATTGCATCTACCTTAACATTTTTAAAGATGATTTTATTTCTCTGTTTCTAAATAACCTAAACCGCACCTGCCCACATGCATTTCCAAAGCTAAACTTTGTTTGTTATTCACTCTAGAATTATGAATTGTTTGTGTCTATTTAATTCCCCTAGTAACACAAAAATAGTTTCTCTATGTTCTTAGTTCCAAGCTTTGGACAAATCTTCAATCTCATACACAATATTAATGGTATAATTTTTTAGAAAGTTTTATTTGTGTATTCACATATAATTTCATTTGACCTTTTATATTTTTATTTTATAATTTTATAATATTTATATATATTTTTTTCAATAATTTATGTAATGAGAAATGATGAATGTAGTTTAAAATATATAATGATGACATAAATTTTACTAAATAATAAATAATCTAATAATCTCACAAAAATAGAGTCGTACGCAATATATAGTGACTAGTAAAAATCATCAAAGAATATATGAAATTATTTTTTATTCTGCGTAAGTTAAAATTAATTTACATACAAATTAAATAAAAAATTAGAGGTATTACAAAAAAAAAATTAATAACTAGTTTATGCACGAGTTTTTAATTTATAATTTTTTTTACCAATCATATCTTGTTGATAATAGAAAAACGTGAAACAATTAACCTTGAGAATGTTTCTTAGTTAATTACTCCTGACGAAGACCATTAGTTCAAACGTTGGCTCTAAAACTACTTCAAAATTAAGGTTTATAAAATAAAAGATTCTAATATAAAATAAACGTCTTTCATAATTTTTTAACTTAAAAGCGACGAGTTCTTAAAGAATAGGAATTTGGAAGAGGAGAGAACACAGACAAAAGAGATAAAATAAAAAATGGCAAAGAAAGAAAAAGCTTTTTCTTTTTCTAACATTAAGAACAACTATATCTTATATATAAAATTTTAAACTAATTAACTTGTTTTTGAACATTTTGAGAAAAAACAATCCTCCGAAACTGATGTAAAAGAGACTTGATTTCATAATAAAATATAAAAGTAAAAATACTAATTCTAATCTGTTCATAAATTTTTGAAAAAATAGGGTTACTTTGAATGTTTTAAAAATGGAACTGCCATGAAAAATTGATTCCATTAACTCTATTCTGTCATAAAATTTTCAAACAAATACTGTTACTTTCTTTGAAAATCCCAAAAGAGAGTATAAAACCACTATAAAATTTGAACTTGATTTCATAATAGAACTTTAGATCATTAGCACAGTAAACTCCTTAATTGAAACCCACACAATAGATAGCACAGAACAACAAAGCAACATTGTCAAGAGAAGAAGAAGAAGAAGAAAGTTTTGACTGGTCTAAACATAAAGCAATGACAACACTATCTATTTTACACATGATAGTATACATCATCACATGGTAGATTTCAACCACAGCCATGAATTAATTAGTTCCCTGGAGGACCACCAAAGAGGTATCCCAAGGAAGATCCACCACCTGGAGCAGCATGAACCTTGGTAGATGGCCGATCCTGCAACCCAAAAATAAACCATCTTTAGCAACAATTCCTCACTTCCCTAACAACAACTTTAATCTTCATTCCTAAAGCATCACACCAATTCAACCGAGTAAAAAACAATAGTAGATGTTTAAATGTTGCTTCTTTTTCTCCCTCTACAAATTCTCATCATTTCACATCACTTCACATCACTATGCTGAAAGCTTAAATTATAGCACATCCAGGGACAGGTAAAGTCATTGCTTTAGACCTCCAAGGAATAAAAAAGGCCTCAAAAAGTTTTATGTAGTCCTAAAAGTCTCAAAAATCTCGAAAAATAAATTCTAAATAAAACTATAATACATTTTAACATCTAAGCACATCATTGTTGAGTGTTAACTCAACAAGGAGGAAACTAGTGCAGTACTGCAACCTAGCAAATATTAAGAAGTTGCACAAAGTACAGTATTTGTAAATCCATATCATGTCTTATAGATAAGCAAGTACAGGAGGTAGAATTTATGTCACTATTCCAACCAACAAGGCAAGAGCTATGAACTGTCCCTAAAGTTTTGAAAGCTTTTCGTTAGAACTTTATGCTAAAAGGATCTCCCACAATGTATTACACTACTGCAATCAAAAAAATCATGTTTTACTTTCAGAGTTTGTTTGGCCCCTTAATTTTATCAACACTAAACTTGTAACATCACTACTTTTAGCTGGTGGACATTACTAGGAAATGCAAGAGGAGGAGACTCCAAAATGCATCAAATTTACTGTGAAACTTTGTAGTACTTCCCAGACTCATGCAAGTGGAGATAAACAAGAACATATAAAGCAAAATTGAATAAAGGGCAGGTTAAAATCAAAACAATCATAATATATAAGTTAGGAAGGGAAGTACAGTGAGAAAGTTGCCACAGTTTTGGCCATCAGCACGATGGTAATTGTTTTTGAGACTTCCAGGAATTCCAGCAGGAATTTGCTTTTCAACTGGTGCTGGACTTTGCTGCTTTTCAACTGGTGGTGAAGGAGCACTAGTTGCTGGTGCTGGTGTTGGTGCCGGTGCTGGTGCATTTTGAGTGCGTGCACCACTTGCAGGCTGGTTAGCACTTTGAACATTGCTGGCAGGCTCTCCACTGCCGAAGAGGTAACCCAAGGAACTCTGACCACCACCAGCACTCACACCACGACCCATTTTTCCTCTGTTTGCTGAGTCTAAACAACATAAATAGCAGCATCACACTTTTTGTCACAAGAAATTTTACATCCAAAATTCACAGAATAACAAAACAACAGCCTCAGATGCAGCAGATAGAACCAAGAGCCATCAGAGATCAACAAAAAACAACAACTACTTGCAAATTGATTCCTTATTCAAATCAGTTATGTGCCCCCAAAGTAAGTAATGTGATTGGTTTTGAATGAACACTGATAATTATTTCACATTGATGAAGAACATATAAACTTTCAATTTCAATACTCCTGCATCTTTCATCATAAAACCACAGGATTGAAAGCTTATGATCATCAGCATATAGAATGGAAAAAGCAGATGTCAAAAAGGAAATGAATAGGAAAATGAAAACTGAGAATTGGGAAAATTTAAATCTATGTATGTAGTGGTCATCAAATGATTTAAAAGTTTTTCACGTCTTACTCAGAAGAGTAAATCCGAGATAAATAAATACTATTATTTTCCTAATTCATTCTTTAATTCGTGCACATTTTATTTTGAAAGAGACATAGATCTCCATATCCTTTTCCTTCATCTGCACATATCTTCTTCAAGAGCATAAAATTAGTGAAGAGGATCAGATGAAAAGGGCACTCAGTCCTGTTTCTTCTACCCTACAATGAAATCATAATTTGTTTTTGCCTTAAGACGTTTCTCTCAGCACAGATCAAGCAAAACCAAAACCATTCCAGTGCCAGACCTTCCTGATCTAGCCATGCTCAAATTGCATGGACTCAAAAAACATAAAGGCCCAAAATTGAATAAGAAAACCGGTGAAATCAGATGCTAGATCTCATGAAAAATGACCCATCAACAAATCAGAGCTAAAGAAGCCATTTTTAAGCGATTCAAGCACGAAAAACACAAACTAGAACACCCCAGAACAGGATTCACAATCCAGGTCACAACCCATCAGTCCAAAATATTAAAAAACTAACAAATCTAATCCTGGTGGTAACAAAAAAGCAAAACCCCACCATTAGAAAAAATGACCCAGAAAAAAAGCCAAATTACCACTAACAAAATACATGCAGTAAAAAACTGTACCAGGAATTAACGCACCAAACCATTTTTTCTCAAAGAACATCATGAGTTAACTCTGAAACATTATCATCGTACAGTATTAAACAGCACATGAAACACAGATTATTGAAACCCAGAAAGGAAATTAGACAGTACATGAATGGTAGCCAAGCAAGAAGTGAGATCTGAATTTTTCGTACCTTTGTTGATGCTGAGACCACTCACTCGCTGATGGCAACCGAGTCGGTGACGTTAGAAGCGAGGCACACTTTGTAACAGCTATGTGAAACAGATATTTATAAAGGAGCCAACTTTTTTTCAAACACAAGAATACCATTTTTAAATTAATATTTTAAAATTAACTGACCGCTGAGAATTTTATTTCAAGAGAATAGTTTTTTTATTTACTTCCTCAATATATAAAAAATTAATAATCACCCCGTTAAAATTTGTGAACCGTTTTTCCAAACTGTAACAAACACTAATTTAACACTAAATTGTAATTTTTTAGAATAAATTTAACATTTAAGTTATAAACCTAAGAGAATATTTCTCCATGGGTTTAAGGATAAAATCGAATTCTTACGCTTTTCACATTTTTATAAATTAAATTAAAATAATTAATTTTATAGGTTAAATATATTTTCGATTTCTGTAAAATTAAAAGTTATTTTTGTATTAAATTTGAATATAGGTTGGTATAACTTTAAAAATAAATAAATATATTTTTTAAATAATAACATTAATTTTTTGAGTTTATTAAACATGTTCTAAAATGATATATGAAATATAATTTGTCAGAAAAATAAACAACTCAAACAGTATTCTCAAACATGTGAATACAAAAGTTAACTTAAAGTACTATTTTTATTCAATTTTAAAGTTAAAAATTAAACAATATCAAAATTTAAAAAAAAAATTATAAATTTCAATTAATTTTAATTTCAAATAAAAATTTAGTAACTACAAATATATTTAATTCGTATTATTTTATGAATTAAATGAACAACTTATGACTAATTCTTTTGTCGCACATTCGAATTTTGAAAATTGAATAATTTTGATTATCAGTCAAATTTTCATGGAAAATTGGTCATAAAGGAAATAAGAAAAACATTTGGTATAAAACAAGTACATATCTATATTTAAAATAGTGATTTGCCTGTTTTTAAAGAAAAAATTTAAATACTTTTTAAGAATTTAATCGCATTTAAAATTTGATCCTGGTAACATATAAAGTAAAATGTTAAATTTGATTGGAGAAGAACACTAGCATCTATAATAAAGGTGTATATAAGGTTTGTCTTTTTTAAAATTTGAAGTGTGGTTGTGGAGGAAGGTGAATCAAATGAGCTGGATTTTGGGCCCACAGCAGAGTCCATGGATGGGCCCATGATCCATGTCTGGCAACCACAATAATGTTCCTCACGTGCATAGCTTTTCGTTGTCTTAGCCAAATAAATTTTACTTCACCCCAACGTTTCATGCATCGAATATAGCCGTTATAAATAAATAAAAAATAACCGTTATTATATTTGTTTTTAGTTTTTTCTTATCGATTTTAATTTTAAACTTTCATAGTTTTATTTTTGTTAGGAAATATATTTTGTCCTTCTTTAAAGTAAAATTTGAAATTAGTCTTTTTTAAAGTTTTTGATTAATTTAGTCTTTTATTTTAAAAATGTGTGAATTTAATTCTTTTAATTAAATTTAAATTTATCTAACGTTTCAAACACATTTAATAATAACATTTAAATTGTTTACACCGTTTGACACACTTTTGCTTTATTGTTAACTTAAATATTATTATAAAATACGTTTAAAATATCAAATAAACTTAACAAAATTTAGTAAGAAAAACTAAATTCAATAATATTTCTAAATTTGAATGGCTAAATTAGTATAAAATTTTAAAAATGAACTAATTTCAAAATTCACTAAAACTTAAAAAACCAAATATATATATATATATATA
>Ga0214545_1009314_pt1 | contig 15038 bp, 7 predicted proteins | sample CNSS4metaG_FD_160064 | JGI IMG/M metagenome (GOLD analysis project Ga0214545, IMG submission 160064) | Root nodule microbial communities from cowpea collected in UCLA plant growth center, Los Angeles, California, USA - CNSS4 | ecosystem: Host-associated > Plants > Roots > Nodule | place: USA... | reverse complement strand
TATATAAATTTTGAAGAACTCTTGGATTTCAATACATCTCTACAAGTGTAGTGTAGTGAAATCTGAAAATATGGCCGAGTCGAAGAAGTTGAGAGTTTTTAGAGGAGGTTAATATGACACTGTATATCTTTTTATTGTGTGTCTTCTAGAAGAACACAATTTGAAGTGCTTAGTTTTAGCTTTGAAGACAAGTTCTTATTCAACGCTAAGGGAGAAGAAAAGTTTTGGAGTTATTATTGGGTTGTGAAGGAATTGTTTTATGTTATTTTTACAAATACATTATTGAGAGAGGTTGTTTAATTTACAACCTTTTTATGGAGTATGCCCCTCATGTTTCTCTAGGTGATTTAATAAAGACAGAGTTATTATCCGACAAGGAAGTGATACTTGTTGACATGTGAAGCCTGGATAATGTGCTTCATGAAGATTTAATGAAGCTTTGTTGAACTAACTTGAAGCCATTGCTTTGGAATCATGCTACATTGATGAAGTTATGGAGATTTGATGGTATTCATGTTGAACAAGCCTTGAACGCATGCCCTCAACATGGATCAATCATTAGGAAAGAATGCTTGATGTTTGTAATTCACATGGTTGACCTTGTAGCATTAGTTTGATGTATTTAGTCTTTATTGTGTTTTTAAATCTGTTGAAATATTTTTCAACTAGTAAAAATGTATCTTTTAATATGTTGAATGGATTTTCAATAGGTTAAAAGGTTAGTTGCAGTAGTCTTAAATTGTGACTTATTCAATCAGTTGATTTATTTTTTAATCGATTGATTTCACTTAAGTTAAGTGAAATCAACCGATTGATTTGAAAATCAACTTGTTGAATTTCATAACAATTTGACTATAAGTGTTGTGATTTTTGAAAGAGAGGTAGCAATACCATTTTTTTAGCACGAAATTGTTCTGGAAACCTTAAAATTCTTTATCTTTCATGATCATATAGATTGCAGCTGGTGAAGATATATCTTGGATCAATTCTTAGAGGTTTTTGCTTATGTTTGGACCTTGGAGAAAGAGTTTGTGGTAGCCAGGGCTATGCTACCATTGAGGTTTGATCTTTCTCAAGCTTTGTGCGTGTGCCTGATGGTTTTCCAGGTCTGCAAGAGGTGTCTTGCTATGCTATTGTGATTCTTATGTGATTCAAGAGTCTTTTGTGTGTGTTTTGCTTATTTTGAAAGTGTAAGAGTGTAAACTTTGTAAATCTTTTGAAATAGTGCAAATTTAGGCTCGAGTTGCCTTGACAAACTAGATGTAGCTCAGGTTTGAGTGAACCAGTATAAAAATCTTGTGCATCAATCTCTTCTCTAACCCTTCTCTCTAGCATCATCATTCACAATTTAAAGAATTTGCATTTAAACCATCCTTTTTTATATTCTTGAGTATTTTGATGGCATCTACAACATTGAGCATGTTTGTATAACTCATTGGAACCTGTCTTGATTGAATCTTGCTTTAAATCACAAATTTGCATTTTTGTATTTTTTCCAGTGTTTTAGTCGACTGTTTCTCTGATTCAATCGATTGATTATACCAGTACAACATTTGTCTAGTAAAATCAATCGAGTAACTCTGTTTTTGATCGGTTGAAAGTATATTGTCTGGAGGTATTTGTATCCAAACTTGGTGATCATATTGGTTCAAATTAAAACAGTTTTAAACTTTCAAAAGACATCATATTCTTTAAGAACTAGCCAATTCAACCCTCCTTCTTGGCATTTCAAACATTTCAAAACTAATAGTCTACACTCACATGATTCTCAAGGGACTTTTTTGCATGCACGAAAAGGGAATTGTTCATTGTGATCTTAAACCGGATAACATTCTCCTCTTTCCTTCATCAGATGGTCGTGCAAAATATAAACTAAAAATTGCTGATTTTGGATTGTCCAAGACTAGAGAAGAGGCAAATACTGATTTAGGAGAGATCAAGTTCAGAGGGACACCCTACTATATGTCGCCAGAATCAGTTAGAGGTTTTAAGGAAAACACCTTTAGATATATGGTCTCTCGGATGCATTGTTATTGAGATGAGCACTAGACTTAGAGAATGGTTGAACTTCCAAACCAGAGACCAATTATTGTGGAGACTTGCATTTCTTGAAGAAACACCGAAGATACCAGATAAACTTAGTTGCGATTGCAAGGATTTTTTGGGGAAGTGTCTGATTAAAAATCCTGAACAAAGATGGACAACTAAAATGCTTCTGGATCATCCTTTTATTCAAAAGGAATATCAAATTTTATCACCTACGTGTAATACTTAGGATTATATATAACCATTTAGTTGAATACTTTGATGATTCTATTAGTATCGAAAAGTTTGAGTACATAAAAGATTCTTACGTAGTTAATTTTTTATGTAAATTCACTGAGTAATACTTGTTTGATAGTTTGGTTTATTAGTTTAAGAAAATTAGTAAATAACGATTCTACAATTTTTTAACGGTAATCATTCATTATTTACATGCAAATTATTCTTCTATTCATGTATATACCCCAAATGTTATTTATTTACTATATAAAATTTAGAATTCGAGTTTTGAATTCTAAAAAAAATGAAATGTGTTTCTGAAGTTTAGTGGATAAGATTACGAAAAAGTTAGTAATTAATATTCATAAAATATTATGAATAATCTGTTTTCAAACTAGTAAACAAGAACATAATCTAGGAATATACCAAATTTTTTTATACAAGTGTAAGACATTTTTTATCATATCCTTTTATAGCAATGCAGTTTTTCACTTAAGAAATTTTTTTTCTCGATATTATTTGGGTTGATAAATAAAAGGACACGATAAAAATTTAGACATAATTAGGTATGGAGTGTGCTTTAGATTTTTATTTATTTCTAATGATGGTGCTAAATGAAGATTAATAAAATATTAACTTATTTTGTTTTAAAGTTTGTTAATTTAATATATAAAACATGTACTTTGTAAAATATTAGTTTATTTTATTATAGTGAATATATATATATATATATATATATATATATATATATATATATATATATATAAATACTTTGAATAATGATGCGAAATGCATAATCGATTGTATGCTTTGAGAGCAAATATGAATAGTAATCCTAGAGAAAGAAATGTGTATGTGTGTTAGTGATAATGATACTTGAAAAATGGTGTGAAAAATGCAACATTAATTTGTAGTAATTTGAGAAGAAAATAAATAAAAAATTAGAAAATTTGATTCAATGAAAGGATATTAGATGACCAAAAAAATTGTTTATACATGTGATTGATTTAATTGAATTAGGAAATATTGATGAATTATTTTTATATTAATTTTTAAAAGTACCTTTTGATATGTTTTTAACATATAAATTTTGTTTGTTATAAAGAAATTATTGAAATATGAAATTCAATTATATTTTAAAAATAATTTTATTAATTTCTAATAATATTTATAAAAATAAATAAAATAGAGTAACTAAATATTAAATATTAAGTATAGAAATGAATTAATAATATTTTATCAAATAATATATACAAATACATCCCTTTCTCTTTGTTTCATGTTAATATAAATAAGTGATCGAGTAAATTATAAATGCATTAGTTATAAGATGAAAAACAAAATACACAATATTATAAAATAAAAAGGTTATAAAGTTAGATATAATATATTTTAAAAATAAATCAAATAAGTAAGCTACGCATTATAATAAAAAGATATGGGATTATTTTTAAAAAATATATATAAAATAAGAAAAAATCATCTGATAATTTTTAATTATTTGGTAATTGACAATATCCTATTTTGTCCAGATATAAATGTAATAATAATATATTCTTTTGAAAAATAAAATAATTAATTATTTTTAAACATTTCCATCTCCTTTATTTTCTTTCTCATACTTGTTTTCTATATTAGACTGGCAGCCCCATTTAATTTATATCCACCCTTTATATTTTGTTGGACATTTCTTCTTGCACCCTCATTTTCCTTCCTGCACTCCATAAGTTTTAATGTCCCTATTTTACCCTTTAGAAATATTTTATTAAAAATCATAATTTCTCATTCTTGGTTTTTTTTTAAATCATGTCATCATCCTTTTTTTAGAAAAATTTCAAATCTGTCTCATTTTGTTTATGTATCTTAATTTGGTCCATATTATGAAATTTTTGATGCAATCATATTCTTTCCATTTTTAGTACCATACTAACAATGTTTGTGATACTTATTTATATATTAATTCGTGATTTTTTTTAAATTTTTTTAAAATTTAAAATAAAAAAAACTTGTCATGTATATTGATATCATATCACCTGACCATATCAATATAAAGTAATAGTACCACTTCAAGTATTATTACCTTAATCTCAATTTAATTTTGTATTTTTATTTTGTCTTATTTCGGCCCAAATATTTTTTTTTTAAATAAAACAATTTCCTTTCTCTTCCGATAAAAATCAATATTAAATTTTATGCTAGGAATATTTTTATTAAATATTTTTAACAAAATTAAATTTATATTTTACATTAAATTTTATCTAAAGTTATTTTCCCAACTTCTTGAAACGCATATTAACATGTAGAGTGGCATGTCAATTTGTTAGTCAACTTGTCAATTTCACAGGTTTCTCTCATTTAGTTTCCCCTAAAAAGTATTAAGAATAACAAAACATGAAAAAATTGCAAGCAACTGTGTATAATGCAAATCAATTTCCCAACTCCTTATTAATCAACTTTGATTGTTCTTCACGTTCAAAGCCATGAAAGACAGTTTGTAGCATTACCCTCTTTTTCTATTATATTCAATTTCTGTGTTACTTTGAGTAAACATTACGTCTGAAAGATGTGAAAGAAAGACAGGGACAACAACCAACAATGATGGACTGTAACTAACTTCCATACAACATTCATCTTTTCCACTCCTTCAAGAGAAAACAACTCTAGACAAGTGTGTCTGTTACCTTCAACATTCTCACTCTCCCTTTCATATCCATTCAAATGAATTTGCTTTGTTTTTTAAGTTACTTCATAACACATAAACCTATTTCGGAAGGTGACACAAATTTATCAGTGAGGTATGGTCTAAGGATTGTTTAATACACAACAGAAAAAAAAAATAAAAAACATCATAAGATTATAAAAACTTATGACAATAATTAACTGATATCAGAAGATCTTAAATACTTGAAATACTACATATGTTTGTCAAAAAAGAAAAAAAATCTACAAAACAGAAAACACTTAATTAATCACACGTGTTGCAGATTCTGGCTATTATTTAGCCTCTGTTGCAGATCAATATCTTATCCTTGTACCATACCATATATGAATCATAGGCAAATCAATGTTCGAAAATGGTTATAATGATTAGTTAATTAATCCTTGTTTGATAAAAGTTGACTCTATATATATTACTTCGTACCAAAGCTTCAATCTATATATGCCTCAAAATCTACAAGCTCTGAAGCAACCACCATGTTCCTTTCACTCACATATTCCTTCACGTTCTTCTTCATTCTCATTCTCATTCTCACATCATCATCACTTTCATCACACGTTGCAACGTTCACACCACCACCCACCAAAATATCCATCACAAGCCACAACATTCAAAGCCTCAACAATGCAGACAAAGGGACTAAAATCGCAGGTATATCGCAGTTTAAACGATACCTACATCGTTTTGGGTACCTACGAAACAACAACAACGACAGTTTCAGTTTCAACGATGAATATGATGTCGTGTTGGAATCTGCTCTCGTTAGATACCAAGGAAACCTTGGTCTCCAAGTAACCGGGAAGCTCGACTCCGACACGGTTGCTCAAATGATCACACCAAGATGCGGCGATCCAGACACAAACACAAGACCCCACAATCACGATCACAATCACAATCACAATCACGTTCATTCTTCAAAGAACTTCGTGTTTTTTCCGGGAAAACCACGTTGGTCGCGTTCAATGCCGATGACACTCACCTACGCCTTCTCACGTGAGAACATGATCCGTGGTGGTTTGAGCATGAAAGAGATAAGAGAGGCATTCCAACGTGCATTCTCGAGATGGGCTTCGGTGATTCCTGTTAGTTTCGTTGAGGTGAGTGACTCTGAGGTTTCGGACTTGAAAATAGGGTTTTACAAGGGGGAGCATGGTGATGGTGAGCCCTTTGATGGGGTGCTTGGGGTGTTGGCACACTCCTTTTCACCAGAGATCGGCCGGCTCCACCTTGACGCGGCAGAGACGTGGGCGGTGGACTTTGAGGCCACCGTGTCGGAGGTGGCGGTGGACTTGGAGTCGGTGGCCACACATGAGATTGGACACTTGTTAGGGTTGTCTCATAGTTCGGTGAAAGAGGCTGTGATGTATCCGAGTTTGAGGCCAAGAGATAAGAGGGCTGATCTGAACATTGATGACATAAAGGGGGTGCAGTCTCTGTATGGATCAAACCCTAATTTCAGATCAGAGTGGTCACTGGAATCTGATATGTCGGCAAATAAAGGTTCCAACTTTGTGAAACCTTTGAAGTTGGCTTCTGGTCTCATAATCATAATTTCTCTCATGCATAGTTTATGTACATTATAGTTCATAATTTGAACTCTTTATTTTTTTCTCTTTTTCTTTTCTTTCCAACTTTTTGTTCCTCTATGCTTGTGAAGTAGAAATTCAATGATGATGTGGGGTCGAGATAGTATGAAGAGGTACGAAGACCCTTAAGAATGAATTATTATATGTAATATATATAATCAAACAGATAGTGAAGGTTGTTGTTGTGCTGTTTAATTTGAGATTTTGTGAGTAATTGATGTATTGAAACATTTATGTGAGGTTTACTTAAAGTTGGAAAAAAAAATCTTAATTCTTGTTTTGTGTTTTTAAAAAAGTGGTGTTTCCTCTACCTTCTTTTGTATAATTGTATACTTGGTCTTGTTGATTTTATTGAAGGGATCAAATTTAATTTAGAAAATCGATTCAAGCATATATATATATATATATATATATATATATATATATATATATTAATGTTGCATAGTAGTTAATTAATTAAAGTTAAATATGTTTATAGGAAGTTCCAAAATTTGGTACATTTTGACTCTTAAATTTTAAAAATGAATTATTATTTTTCTCTTACGTGCTAAATGACATTATAAACTGTTATTTGAATTGGAACGTGTGAAGCATTATAAATTATTATTTGAGTTGGAATGTGTCAAATGATATAAACAATACAAACGTAAATTTGAAATATCTTTTAATACAAAAAAAATCAACAATTTAACGCAGTTGGAATATGAGGATATATTTATTCATTTTCAAAGTTTGAAGATCAACTTGTAACAAAGTTTGAAATAGAAACAAATTTTAATTTTGCATCAAAATTTAGGGATTAAAAACAAATTTATCCTATTAATTAAAAAACGGAAGATTGTTTCAAATGAGAGAAAGATAAAAAGCTTAAGCAATTCAATTTTATTTATCACTAAAAAGAAATTGTGGAATTATTGATGAAATTATTTGTAATAATACACTCTTTAAGACCTTTATATCGTCTTTTCATAGTTTTAATACCTAAGAAAGATGGAAGGTGGTGTTGCTTTTATAACTAAGAGCCATGTGGTTTGGTAGTAACCATGTTAATTTTGAGCAAAAAGTTCTTTCATCTTCATTAAATTTTTGAGGATGTGTTGCTGCAAGCTTGGAAGTGGATACATAAAAGGAGGTTTTTATTATCCTTTTAACAACCGATTGGTGGTGTGTTCCTCTCATCAAACATTAATATGGAAGGCGCGGTGCTCGTTAGAATTAAAGTTTAGATGTTTGAAATACTTTTGCAATTAATATTAATATGGAAGGTTCTGAGTTTAACCCCTAAGGAACAATTTGGAAATATAAGGCTGATTCCAAGGGTTTGAAGGTAGGGTGGAGAAAAAAGGTCTAATAGGTCGGTCTGTAGGTTCGTCAAGAAAATGTGGGATGAGTTAGGATATTAAGTTTATTGATTCACAAAAGTCCGGTCTGCAAAAAGTCCACAACACGTGCATGGATAGGTCGCATAAAAAAAAAACTTGCACTTGTGTATATGGATTACTTCCTTTCTAGACTTCTATATGAACGTTCCAAATTCGTGTATAACTGGACCAAACTTATACGGGACGGACCAGACTTTTCATCCCGCATTGAAAAAATGCGGACGGACCAGCAGAATGCAGGTTAGGCCGGTTTACATTGCCACCCCTATTTGGAGGAGAGAGTGAGAGAAGTTTTAGGTTCAATCCTCTCGCTAAGAAATACTAATAACTAATATTATCGATAAAAAAAGAAACATGTAGTATTGGTTTTGCACAAATGAATAGGGATATAACGTAGCTTAAAAGTGATATATTTACCATATAGAATTGATGCATTTTAGACCTTTATATGCATTAGACAGATCTAATTTGTAGAACATTAATTGGTATGAATAGGGTTGAGTATCTCTGATGTCTCTTTTACATTATATATTCTTTCTTATGAGAGAAAAAAAAAAACATGTACACATTGTATATCTCTCTTAATACAACTCATTATTTAATTTTTTACAAACAAGCTCTAAATGCATTCAATGATATTTTTTATTTATATGGTTCAATAATGTGTGTGTTTTTTTTTATATTTCTCTCTTTCATTATATTTGTTAAAAGAAATAATAAGTTAAACTATTATTTATTTAGAATAGCTTTTAATTTTTGTTGTTGTTTATGACGTAGTTGAAAATGTTTAATATTTCTCCATGGTAAATCTATATTATTTAAATCTTCATTATACCAAAGATAAACATGTGGTCAAGACGTAGCTTTGCTAAATTTTGCATATCTGATTTAGGCAAATTCTAACTTTCTTAATTCAAGGTAAAATGTTACCGTTTTGAAAAAATATTTTTCATAATTTAATAAAACGTAAAAATCTTAAATTTGATAAAATTTCAATAATACCAACATAATTAAGTATCCGCTCGAAGAACAACACAATGTGATTTCAACCGAAAATAACAAGTTATGAAAATAAATTATTCAATCCGATAATTTAAGATGTAATATAAATTATTAATTTCTAACCACTTGTACTAAATATTAAACTAGAGTAAGGTTTTCTATGCGCATGAGTAAGATTTTTAATTTAAATAAAATTAATACAACTAAAAACAAACAATGTCACCCAAACATATTCAACATTTCTTATTTCTTGTCAATCCAAACTACTCTTCACAAATTTTCTATAATTTAATCCTAATCATTTAAAACAAAATAGAGATTAAAAAGGATTAAAGTCACGGCACTAAAACAATTAATTAGTGCCTATTATTTTTGTTATTCCTAAACCCTAAATTATAACTTTAATCACCGTATAATATTATTCACTTCTTAAAAACATTCAAATTTAATGAACTAAAAATATCACAACTTAAATTAAACAAAAGTTATACCAAGTAACATAGAGACATTCATAAATTATCGGGGTTAAAACTCCAAAAAACAATCACAATGATATGTAAAAAACCTATTTTAATGACGAATTTGAACTCAAAAACTCTAATACAATAGAAAAATAAAATAGTCTATCACCACACAAATACACATATCAACCTATTCAGACCAGAAAAGAACTTCCAAAAATATATACAAACAAAACCAAATGAAAAAAATATTATGCCCTCAAAAATATAAGGAAGAAAAAGTAAAGATCCTAATCTAAATAATTGTTTGTTAAACTTTTGATGTCAATATTACTATTTGACATTCGTATAAATTAATATTTTATTTAAATAATAATATTTTATTAAAAAAAATTGATGTCAAATGATATTATTTGAAAATAATAATATTTTATTAAAAAAATTGGTATCAAATGATAATTATTTGGGAACGGTGGAGTCAAAATTCAAAATAAACAAATTGCCTTATTTACAAAATGTTCATCACATAATAGTTTATTTTGTTGTTTATAATATCTTAGCCATTGTCTATTTGTTCTTTGGAGAACTGCCATGAACAACACTGCCATGTACACTCTTCAACACTGCCATGTACAAAGCTACTCTAAAAGAGACTATTTTGGGTCACATTAAGAAATGTTTAAGCCAAAAATCACTGGAATCGGTCTACGCCTCCATGATCAAGACTAATACAATCCAAGATTGTTTTTTGATGAATCAATTCATAAGTTCATGTTCCACCCTTTCTTATTTTGATTTCGCAAGTTCAGCTTTTGCCCAAATGGAAAATCCTAATGCTTTCGTGTATAATGCATTGATTAGAGGTTGTGGTCGTTGCTGTTACCCAGATCATGCTTTGGGGTTTTATATACACATGTGTAGGAACAATGTCATGCCTAACAGTTATTCCTTTTCTTCTTTGATCAAGGCTTGCACTTTGTTGATGGATTCAGTTTTTGGCAAAGCTGTTCATGGCCATATCTGGAAACATGGGTTTGATTCTCATATGTTTGTGCAGACTACTTTGGTTGAGTTTTACTCAACTCTGGGTGATGTGAGTGGCTCACGAAGGGTGTTCGATGATATGTCTGAAAGAGATGTTTTTGCTTGGACCACGATGATTTCAGCCCTTGTTCGGGATGGGGACATGGCTTCTGCAGGTAATTTGTTTGATGAGATGCCTGAAAAGAATATAGCTACGTGGAATGTCATGATTGATGGTCATGCAAAATTAGGCAATACTGAGTCTGCTGAATTTCTGTTTAACCAAATGCTTGCAAGGGATATTATTTCGTGGACAACCATGATGAATTGCTATTCTCGAAACAAAAGGTACACGGATGTGATAAGATTTTTTCATGACATGGTCGACAAAGGAATGATGCCTGATGAAGTGACCATGAGCACTGTCATTTCAGCCTGTGCTCATCTAGGAGCCCTTGACATAGGAAAGGAGGTGCACCTTTATCTGATGCTGCATGAATTTGATCTAGATGTGTACATTGGGTCCTCACTGATTGATATGTATGCAAAATGTGGGAGCATAGATAGGTCCCTTTTGGTGTTCTATAAATTGCAGAACAAAAACCTGTTTTGTTGGAATTCTATCATTGATGGACTTGCAACTCACGGCTATGCCAAAGAAGCACTGAGAATGTTTGATGGGATGCAGAGGGAGAGAATCCGACCAAATGCAGTTACATTCATTAGTATCCTAAGTGCTTGCACACATGCAGGATTTGTAGAAGAGGGTCGTTGCAGGTTTTTGAGCATGATCAAGGACTACAGTATCACTCCTCAAGTTGAACACTATGGATGCATGGTTGACCTATTGAGCAAGGCTGGTTTACTAAAGGATGCTTTAGAGATGGTGAGAAACATGAGAGTTGAACCTAATGCTTTTATTTGGGGTGCCTTGTTGAATGGTTGTAAGCTACACAAAGACTTGGAAATAGCTGATATTGCAGTTCAGAATCTGATGCTGTTGGAGCCAGGTAACAGTGGACTTTACAGTCTCCTTGTGAGCATGTATGCCGAAGTAAATAGGTGGAGTGAGGTAGCAAAGATTCGGACAGCCATGAAAGATCTGGGTGTAGAGAAGAGATCTCCTGGAGCTAGCTGGGTTGAAATCAATAAGAGGGTTCATGTATTTGCAGCTTCTGATACGTATCATGCTTCTTATAGTCAGGTTCATTTGTTGCTGCTTCAACTGGATGACCAACTAAGACTAGCGGGCTATGTCCCTGAATTGGAATCTATTTTATAGTGATGCAAGAAAGATTGAGATTATAATGAAAGAAAATGATACATTTGTTGAGTGGTGATAGCAGAATATTAAAAGGTGCAAAGTCAATAGAACATGCCTTTTGGAAGCCATCAAGGATCGCCATCATCATAATATTGGTTCATCTCCTCCCTGCTTCATACTTCTTTAATGAATTCACCTGCAGCAGCTTAAACAAAGAAATAGTCACATCAAGTTTATACACAAACAAATTAGTACTTTCAAAGTTACTCAAATTTTGCTGAACTTAGATATTAATAACTTTTTACAAATATTAAATGTTAAGTGATATAACTGTTGATTAGGGTATTATTATCTTTATAATCTTGTATACCAGATTTTAGATAGCTCAGATATTCATAGATGCAAGATTTGACAGTAGAAATTTGCAAATACTTTAAGTAACATTGTATACTTTAAAATAAAGTTGTGTACCAAGTTTCAATTTGGTTTTAAAAGTTTGCACAATTTTAAAATAGGGTAACAATGAACAGGTATGTATGCTTTTCCATGTTCTAATATATATTTTGAATCACTTTTTTGTTCAAATAGCTTTTCTTTCCTCTTCTTTCTTTTTATGCAGGGCAATGTAGTTTATAGAGTTTATATTAGTTTTCTATCTTCCTATTTTAATTTTGTGTGAGAAAGAAATGTATTAAATGTAAAATAATGATTTATTAATTTGATAGTAATAGTGTTATATAGTAAATGTTAACAATAGATAATTTTAATGATCATGACCAACGGTAAGACCATACAGAGAATAAAGTAATAGTCATTTTTATAATCATTAATTAATAATTACAATAATTGTAACAATTGATAATATTAAAAGATAACAAGCACAAATATTACACAAATTAAATTATCTGCGTTGTTTTTTGAAATAGATCAATCTAAACCCAACCACGTTATTTACATTATTTGATTCAAATAGTAATGTTTTTTGAATCTAATGGATTAATTAAACCTAACTAATAAAATGTTATGAATATGAAACTATAGTGATGTCTTTGCTTAATAATTTCTCACCCTTGATGAAGAAAAAGAAAAGAAAAGTGTTTTATGGTGATTTATCCAATGATATCAACATCCATGTGTTACAAAAGACCAAGATTACTTGTGTTATGTAAAGCTGACAACATAATAGTGCAATCCAGTTGTTACATAAATTGGCCACAGTTATGGTCTGTTTGTGTTCGTAAAAGACTAAAATAAAGGTGTTTGATGAGTAAGATTTGGCTTTAACGTGTTCACTTAGATTTTAAAGTACCAAGATATTCCACATGCAAATGGATAAGATAAAGCCTCACTTCTTTCTTCTTTCTTTCTATATTTTTTTTTTCTCATTTCTTTTCCCAAAGTAGCTATATAGCTAGGGTTGAGGCATAGATCAATATACGAAACTTTTGATGATGTCACTTTCCATTAAATTATCTCATCCAAATATCTAAAATTTTCTCAATTCTTTATATATGTATGGATCTCATTCTTTGAAAGATGTTAAAGGTTTATGCATTCGATGGAAATACTAACATTTGCCAAGCACAGTATTTTCACTCAATCTTTTTTTTTTTTCATATAATTTCACATCATGCATATAAACTAATGCATTTTCTTTTTAATTTAGATTAATGTGGTGATCATTTAGGTTAGTAATATACATGTTAACTGTAGCACAAATAACACATTACTAGACATATCAAAATATGCTATTTTAGGTTTATTCATTGACCATATGAAATCATATTGAAATTATTACGATAAGTTGTGTATGACTTTTATTCTCTTATTTATTGTTGGTGTATGAAGAAATAAAGAGATAGGTAGTACAAAAGGAAAATATTGTAGATATATTTTAAAAAAATAAAAAGAATGTAACCATTTTTATATATCCTGACATAATTTATTGTTGAAAATACATCGCTTCTTAATCAAGGGATGTAATTCCTATGCATGGAAATCACTGAATATTTGTTTTTCAAGGTCCTGGAATTATTATTTTTATTCTTGAAGAGATTTACATTCATATTTGGAAAGGTGAAGGATAATATCCACTATCATTCTAGAAATCTCAAGTTTTCATTATATAAATAAGGGACCTTGAGAGAGTTGGAGACATACAAGACTAGTTGAGTGATCCAACTACTAAGTTGAAGAGTAATAGTGACTTAAGTATCATTTGAGAAAGTTTTCATCATTTTTTGGTGAGATAGTTGTAAGTAATCCAAAGGAAGAAATTTACATGGAGCAACCATAAGGGTTTTAAAAACTAGGCATGGAACACCTAATGTATTGTTTGAAGAAAAATCTTTATCCATTGAAGCAAGTCTCAATATATTGTTATAAGAAGTTTGGATATTTTATGATTAAACACAATTTTTCAAAGACATCAGTTGATCAATGTGTGTTCATAAAAAGGTATATCAATAATTATTTTATTATTTTACTATTATATGTTAATGACATATTGATTGTGGGTCATGATAAGAAGATTACTAATATGAAGAAAGCCTTAAGCAAGTCTTTCACTATGAAAGACTTAGAACTTGCAAACCAAATCCTTGGAATAAATATTATAAGAGATCATTCCAAGAGGTTATTGTGGTTGTCGCAAGAAAAATACTTTAAAAAAATACTTAAAAGATTCAATATGGACACAATAAAGCTAGTGAATGTTTCACTTGTTGGGCACATGAAGTTGAGTAAAAATCATTTCCCAACAAGTGAAGAAGATAAGTGTGATGCCCCGACTATTATACTAAAATAATTATTATTTGATAAAAAGATATGGAATTAATTTTTTTTTTCATAAGATTATCCTTGAGAGAACATTAATAATAACATAACTTCATATTCATATATGTAGTTTGCATCTATGTAATTGTTCATGAAATATTACAAAAATATATATTTGTTAAATATTAAGAGTTCTACATCAGAATAGAAGAAATTCTATATTTCTAACATCTCCTAAAGATATTAATAGAAATTATCCATGAGTCAATCTTCAGAAGATCCACCAATAATATCCCGAACAACTCTCACTAAGCAGGTTCCTCTTCTGCTCATGCAAAGAGGTACATATGAAAGAAAAAAATATGAAAGGAGTGAGGTCTTTATAAGCCTTAAATATCAATCTTAATAAACTCAACAAACAATACAGACACCGGGGACCTAGATTTGGACCTACAACCACAAAACTTGATCTTGTTTTACCAGACATATGGATCCATATTCCACTTCTGATGATCCAATCTGAACATCAAAAGTTACTTTGGGAAGTGATTAGGTAGTTGAGTA
>Ga0214545_1009313_pt1 | contig 15041 bp, 7 predicted proteins | sample CNSS4metaG_FD_160064 | JGI IMG/M metagenome (GOLD analysis project Ga0214545, IMG submission 160064) | Root nodule microbial communities from cowpea collected in UCLA plant growth center, Los Angeles, California, USA - CNSS4 | ecosystem: Host-associated > Plants > Roots > Nodule | place: USA... | reverse complement strand
GGTGGAGGTTCAGGGAGGATGTGGAGAGTTTGGTGGTAATGGTGGAGGCGAAGAATTGTGCCCTCTGTCATCTTCATAAATTGCCATTGTTGGAGAGGTTGAGGAGGCGGAGGGCAGAGAGGGACGAGAGCGCCGGAGGGATGGGGCCGGAGAATTTATTGTTGGCGAGCGAGAGATTGGAGAGGAATGGAAGGTGAGCTATGTCGGCAGAGAGTCCCAAAGAGGCTGAGTCTGGTGAGGTTGAGAATGACGACGTGGAACTTGATAAAATGGATTTCAAATTCCGTTTCATACCTTTACGAGACGGATTACGTAAGCTGTTTCAAGAAAAAAATTAAAATATTTGGGAAACGGAAAACGAATTCCGTTTTATAAAATTGTGAAACGGATTCTATAATCCGTTTCAAAAAAAAAAATTCGAATTTTTTTGAAACGGATTACAGAATCCGTTTCATTATTTTATGAAACAGAATTCGTATTCCGTTTCCCAAAAAAGTTAAGCTAATATTAAGGGTATAATAGTAAATTTTGGAGATGCAGAAGAGGTTTTGGAGGTGCAGGGAGAAGCACCCAGACTTTATAGTTGGTGTTGCCTTTTAACAAGTGATACAATACAAACTAATTTAATCACAAAAATAACTGTAACTAAAGACCCTAAAGAACATGTTGGAGAAATAAAAATAACATTATATAAACTTACAAATTTATCATACACATTATTCAGTTTCACATGCTTGTGGATGGGTTTGTGATTCGGGTTCCCAAAACTTAAGAATAAGGAGTTTATATTTTTTTTTTCAAAATTTATTAAAATTTAGTTTTTTATTAAATAATTTTGTTCAACTGACACTCAAAATATTTTTTTTTTTAGTTTTCGCAGTATTTTATTTTTAAATTTTTGTTATTAATAGAATGATATTATTAAAATATGTCTTATGTTCTTCTGTTTATATTTGTAGTTCAACTCACTTATTTCTTTTCTTAAAATAAGGTTATTGAGGAGTCAAAGTAAATTAGGGAAGGAAATATAACTTAATCAACATGCTAGAGATTAGAAGACAGAAATAATAATGACGTTATAATGGTAAATTATATAAAAAATAAAGTAAAAATAAAAATACTTTCAGTATTCCACAAAATGATTTTTTTATAAGTAAAGATGACTTATAGTAAATACACAAAATTAAATTAAATCTTTTAAATTCTCGTTAAACTCGCGAAATTTTTAATTCGTTACTAATCCGCAAACAACATTCTAGACTGAAGAGTGATTTAAATACAACCAAATGAAAATTAAATTTCTTTTTAATTTGATGGATTAATAAAAAGCATTAGTTGATTATAAAATTTTCAATTTCTTCACAATGTAATGTCGCAATTATAATCAACATATGCTATAAAGCCTTAATTTACTGTCTTAGTATTTATTTCAAGACCTTCAATTTAAAGAAGAAAAAAATAAAACTACTAACATTTAATTGATGTTCACTATAACTTAAATTTATTTGAAGATTAAAGTAATCTTTTTAACTGATTTCCTTTCCAGATTTTCTATTATTGCAATTAAAAAAAATGTTCAATGTCATTCCTAATCTTAAAATCCTCTAAAAGCTAGTTATAAATTAAATAAGATAAATTGAGTTGGTATTACGTAAAATAATCAAAACTAAAATAATTATTTTTGTATAAGAACATTAAAAAAAAAAAACATTAATTTCTAACTAAATGTGTGACTCGTATAGTTGAACTCTCATAAGCATATTACATATTTATAATAGAATTTAGTTTAAACTTTCATATATATATATATATATATATATATATATATATATATATATATATATATATATATTAATAATAAAATTTAGTTTAAACTTCCACATATTTTCGTGAAGGAAATAATTATAAAAATAAATTGTTAAATTTGGGTGTGAAAAAAATAGTCATACAGGTATGTTAGTTTGATTTATTTCTTTTTCTTTTTCGGTCATTTATCTATATATTTAATGAAGTGTATGTCTTTTTATAATAGGTATCTAATCAATTTATAACTAATTTAGACATGAAATTTTTTGGTAGTTAAAATATTGGTGGCTAATGTTAGATCCCAATTCACAAACAAATTATAATATTTTATTTATAATAAAAATTATTTTAAATATTAATAATTTTTAATTTATAAATTGATATTTAAATTTGTTGTTATAGTGACTAATTATTTTTGGTCTTTAAAATTGGTTACTATTTAAGCATTTTCTTATAGTGTTTGATAATGTACAATTTTTATTTAATTTTTTTTTTTGTAATTTTATTATATCAGTTTTTAGTTACTCATCATTTTAGTTTTTTAAATTTATTTTGGTGTAATTGGATTTTAATTTTAATTACATATATTTTTTTATTTCTAATTTAATTGTATGTTTTTTTAATCATGAGTGTTTTATAAATAAAACATGAGTCAAACTCTGAGGAGAAATTAATACCATCATCAGTCCAAACGAGGATCCATTGGAGGGCAAGTTTGGTGCCAGCAATCGCAATAATTCCAGCTCTAATAGTGTATATTTAAGTTGTTGCAGTTAAAAAGCTCGTAGTTGGACCTTGGTCTACTCATCCCTTCTGTCGGCAATGCACTCCTGACCTTAACTGGTCGGGTCGTGCTAACACATGGCCAAGTTTAGCGGTGTGGCACGACTTAGCTAGATGGCTTGGTGGGAAGTTTTGTAAAGAATTGAAATTCATGATTTTTGAGATGTGAAGGTTGGAATGGCCTACAAATGTCTTCAAATGAATACCATAAAATTCTTGATGCACGAAAGTTTTGAGTTCGGTGGATTTTGCACATGGCCAAGTTTGGCGATGTGGCACGGCATAGCTAGATTGCTTGGTGGGGAGTTTTGTGAAAAAATAAAATTTGTGGTTTTTGAGATGTGAAGGTTGGAATGACCTCCAAATGCCCCCAAATGAATATCATGAAAGTCTTGGTGCATAAAAGTTTTGAGTTCGGTGGGTTTTGCACATGGCCAAGTTTGGCGGTGTGGCACGGCATAGCTAGATGACTTGGTGGGGAGTTTTGTGAAAAAAATGAAATTGGTAGTTTTTGAGATATGAGGGTTGGAATGGCATCCAAATGTCTCCAAATGAATACCATGAAAATCTTAAGAAGATGGGATAATTAAGTTTTTTTTTTTTTTCTTGTAAGATACTTTCTCAACCATCATTGAGCATTCTAACCATTTTGTTACAGTGATTCAATATATATTTAAAACAGAAAATTGAATAAAGTTGTAAGTAATTAAAAAATAAAGAATCAAAATCGCATAAGAGAATAAATTTAGGGACGAAATCTACAGATAATAACAAATTAAAGAACTAAGATTTGAGAAATAAATTTAGAGGCCTAAATTGCAGATATATAAAATATAAAGACAAAAATCAATTAAGTCAAATTATTACCATGGTCATTTAAAATGTTACAATTTTTTTTTTTTGATATAAACAAACATAAATACTATGACATTTTTTATAATTAGCATGTTAAATTTGATTACTTTAGAATGAATGTGACCAAAAATAAAATGAACTATTTTTTAAAATTTGAAAGATAAAATGAATTAAAATATAGAAGACTAACACAGACATTTTCCAAAGGACTTAATAAATTTAGAACTTTTATAGAGTTGAGAGGGTTGACAGTATATAGGTGATCTGGGACACCGAAAGCATTTAACAAATTTTAATATCATTACAAGGTCATAATTATATAATTAAACTTTATCTCTATTTTAGAACAGAGTCCAAGTTTCTTAACATTAAAAATGCACTTTTTAATATATTTTATAATTTCAAAGATATTGCGAAACATTAAAATTTTAGCTTTGCTTAGTATATTCACAAACCACATGAATATGAGAAAGACATTCAGAACAAGTTAGAATAAAAATACAGTAATTGGCCAGAATTAAAGAAGTTAACAACAACTAGACTTGAAATTGAAATCAATGGAAAATACAAAAGATGTAGAGGAGAAATGCAAAGCATCCCAGTTGAGATTAATTCCAAGGTGGAAAATCACTACTTTAATTTCAAAATTTTCAAAATAAAACTTAAAAAAGAAAACGATCACTTTACAAATACTTCAGAATTCTTATTCAATTTGAAGTCGTTTACACAGAAAAGATAGTTATATATATATAATCCTCACCTAGAATTACTATACTATTTCAGGCTTTGATTGATCATTCAATTTAAGTCTGATTTCAGAGTCAAGAAGCAATTATATATAATCCGAAACAACCTCAATTAAAAAAGTTAAACAAGTTCTAAAGTTGACGAGTCCATGATAAAAAAAAACAATGATGTTGTTTTCTCCATTAATGAGTTGATGAGTAAAAGAAATGCGAGTTGGGAGCTTAAGAGAAACATGGCCCTGAGGAAAACTCCTTGCTGGAGGATGACAGTGACGAGAATGAGAATAAGGATGATGAAGTATTTGTAATCCGGGAAGTAGCAGGAAAACCATTACAGTTGAGAACCAAGTCCATGGATTCTTTATTCTTTGATGATTTGGGGACACTACTTTCTTCTTTCGCCAGTGTTTCTTCTCGAGACCTTTTCTTGAGACTGGCGTGCCAATGGTTTTTTACTTCCGAATCTGCTCTTCCTAGTAACTCAGCCGCAATAGCCGACCACCTGCGACCAATGGAATCATAAGATTAACATTCAAGTGTTTCAATATTCACGCCATTGAAGGGTAGATATAAGGAAATGATGATATAAATATATACATATATACCTGTTACCAAGTTTCTTGTGCATTCTGATGATGCATTCTTCTTCTTTTGGAGTGAAGTTCCCTCTTTTGAGATTAGGCCTTAGATAATTCATCCATCTCGATCTACAACTTTTCCCACTTCTTGCCAGACCTGAAATGCATCAGATATAAGTTATTACTTTTTTCTCCTATGTCTATAAATCCTGAGTAATTATTTAGCTTAATTCTCAAAAGTGTTTTTTCAAACATATACCTGCAAACTTGGGAAGTTGTCGCCAATTACAGCATCCATACCTAGTAACATAAGAAAGCAACTTCGTATCTTCTTCTGGAGTCCAAGTACCCTTCCTTAATCCACTTTTCTCATAAGACGGGGTTCTCACCATCTTTGTAAGAACTTCGAGTGAGTGAGTGAGAGATGGTGTTTGTGTTTCACTGCAAGATGATAGTAGGGTTGTTGAAAGCAAGGGTGTGGTGTGGTTTCTGTGTCTGACCAGTAATTTATTTTACATTTCATGTCCTAATTTTTATTTATAATGAATTCAAAGATTGGTGTGAGTTCAGAATAATGGTCCTTCTTAGCAGTTTCTACTCCCTCTAGAAGGTCAAAAATTGTGTTTCTAGTCTTGCTTTCACATTATAATATAATATGGGGAGATAGTGACATTAGGTATCTGTGTGTCATGGTAGCAACTAAATGGCAATATCCAGGAACATGGTCTCATCAACTTTGCGCTTTCGGTGCTTAAAAGATGTTAAACTGTTTATGATTCATGTATGTGATCAAATTCACAGCAAGACATCTCAGTGATTAAGCTAAATAAAAAAGACATAATTACTCTGATGCTACTCCTTTGTTTTGTTCAGAATATAACTATAATGGCCCTTAATGAAGAGGGAAACGTACTCAGAAATCACATACTAAAAATAATTTCTTCGATCGGAAGCACACCCATAAATAAGAGTAGAAAAATATAAATAAAAACACAGGAAATTTAATGTGATTCGGCACCTCAAGACTTACATCCACAAACACTCAACAAAAAGCATTATCACTCAAAGTGTAATTTTTTGTGGACCAAAATTGCAAACCTTTCATTGTGCAATTTTTCTGGCAAAAACTACAAACCTTCTAATGACACACAACTACCCAAGCCCCTCATACACCCAAGAGACCTACTGTGTTGTGGTGACAACTTCAAAACCAACTCTTTACTTTTATAATACTTTTCTACTGCTCTCTTCTTCACATTACTCAATGTGAAACTTTAGTGAATACTCAGTTGAGAACCAACATATCCTCCCTTCACCAAAAGTCTCACATGCTATGGAACAAACATTTGACACACCACCAACATATATGCTTGAACCACTCTTGCTACTAGTGATCCAACATATCTGCCTAGACCACTCTTATCATTGGTGATCTACACGAACTCGCAGACGATGACAATCTTTCCCATCATTGACCCTCACCGCCTTCCGCCTTGCACATCAGACTCGTTGTCGGTAACTTTCACATCATTGTCACTAACAATTCACTGATGCTCAAGGGGAATCCATCATAAGGACACCTTGGTCAAGCCACAACACAACACCCATTGTTGATGAAGCATCACGTGAGCCATGCAAAACACCACCATTGGAGATCTCGAGTTCCACCCTCACCATGCAGATCCAACGTTACCAAACATCGCAGTCCACCAGACACAACAACCAGACCAGATATGTAAGTCATAGAGCACTTCCTCCATTCACATACCGCAAACCGCGACTCACACAGATCACATCTCAATCGTACATCACTCACGGGACATGCGAGCACCAACTGCGACCTCCTCCGCAAATCCAAGAACATCTCTCCACACACAAACTCTACTCTCTCCAAAGGCATGAGACACAAAGTTGATTATGGTCAGTATGCCAAACTTCTCCTCTTCCTCCCTTGATAAGAAACCCTTGGTCAGAACCTCAGCTCTGATACCATTGTTGGGAAATCACGTACTAAAAGTAATCTCTTCAAGCAGAAGCACACCCACAAATAAGAACAGAAAAATATAAATAAAAACACGCAGGAAATTTAACGTGGTTTGGCACCTTAAGGCCTACATCCACAAACACTCAACAAAAAGCATTATCACTCAAAGTGCAATTTTTTGTGGACCAAAATTTCAAACCCTTCATAGTGCAATTTTTCTGGCAAAAACTGCAAACCTTCTAATAACACACAACTACCAGAGCCTCTCATACACCCAAGAGACCTATTGTGTTGTGGTTACAACTCCAAAACCAACTATTTACTTTTCACTAGTGTAGATTTGACATTTAACTTCGCCTTATAGGCCTCGGTTATAACGAAACCGAAGCTTATAAGGAGGCGGTGACATTTTTGTAATTTCGTCCAACTATATTGCGTTCTCCTCTTCCTCCCTTGATAAGAAACCCTTGGTCAGAACCTCAGCTCTGATACCATTGTTGGGAAATCACATACTAAAAATAATCTCTTCAAGCAGAAGCACACCCACAAATAAGAACAGAAAAATATAAATAAAAACACGCAGGAAATTTAACGTGGTTCGGCACCTGAAGGCCTACATCCACAAACACTCAACAAAAAGCATTATCACTCAAAGTGCAATTTTTTGTGGACCAAAATTTCAAACCCTTCATAGTGCAATTTTTCTGACAAAAACTGCAAACCTTCTAATGACACACAACTACCCAAGCCTCTCATACACCCAAGAGACCTAATGTGTTGTGGTTACAACTCCAAAACAAACTATTTACTTTTCACTAGTGTAGATTTGACATTTAACTTCGCCTTATAGGCCTCGGTTATAGCAAAACCGAAAAACCGGTGCAATAAGAGGTTTTAGGCCTCGGTTGCAAAAGAACCGAAGCCTATAAGGCAGCCCAGTAAACAAAATTTCAAAAATGCCATCAACGCAGCACTTTTGGCTTCAGGTATTTTTGGATCGAGGAAATATGAAGAGGTTTTAGGCCTCCATTAAAAAAGAACAGAGCCTATAAGCCAGCCCAGTAACCCTAACTAACCCTAATTTCAAAAATGCCACCAGCGCCGTCACATTTGGCTTCAGGTCTTTATTGACCGAGGCCATAAAGGGACTTTAGGCCTCGATTATTAATTGAACCGAGGCCATATTCCCTATTTAGGTTCCCAAATTCGTGACTTCGCATTGTTCACTTTCGTCCCTACGCGAACACTGCGCGTGGTGGAGGCATTCTCATCTTCGTTTTCGTCTTCGTTTTCTCGTGCGGTGGTGTTTGGTTCGTCCTTGGCGGAGGAGGCGTGCTCGCGGCAAAGGCGTGATTTGGTGGTCACTCTCTTACTTTGTCTGCGATGGTGATGGCGACATCCAGGCTCAACTGTGGACGTTGTATGCATCATAGTGGTGGGGTTGCCTGCGATGATGGATTGCAGTTCTACTTCGAACGGTGGTAAAGGTGTTGGATCTCTGGATCTCTTGGCTCTACTGGTTCATGGTTTGTCATTGTCGCATCCAGATCGTGCAGTGGTAGCACACCATGGGTCTGAGCGTCATGGTGGGTTGCTTGTTCAATGCTGGTGAAGGTCTGGTCGTGGCAGCGTTTGCCGATGATCTCGGTGGCGAGGACGAGCATGGAAGTGCTAATGGTGGTGCAAGCGAAGTACCCCTATGGCTTCGGGTCGTTAGAGAACCGAGGCAAAAAAAGTACGCTATGACTTCGATTGACACCCGAGGCCAAAAGTCACCATTTTTTGCCTCGCTCCAATATGCCTAGGTTCTAGAATCGGGACAAAATATCAAAAACAATCGGGGTCAAAAATCCTTACTGCACTAGTGTTTATAATACTTTTCTACTGCTCTCTTCTTCACATTATTTAATGTGAAACTTTAGTAAATACTCACTTGAGAACCAATAAAACGTATATTAGAAAGCAGCACAGATGAATACATTTTTGTTTGGAGTCGAAAATTTGTCTCTTTTAGCATCATGATTCGGAAGTTTGTAGCTAAAATCCAAACAAGCTTTTAGATTTAATGGTTCCCAAGACCTAACTTTTTATGTTAATCCACATTTTGATGACTGGCAAAACGATTAGAGGTGATCATGGATCCGATTGAACATAGGAACCCTACTAACTTGATCCAAATAAATATTGGTTTGTGAAAACGAATTCTCTCGTCTACTGAATAACCAACAAGTATATAATATAATCCTTTTAGTGACCAAATTCCACCCACATCACTTTCAGACTTTTCTTCCACCACCCCATAAATTTGAAAATGAACATTTTATTCTTTGTAAAAGTGACTTGCAGAGTACTTATTCTAGAAATTTGTAAGAACAAGTTTTTTTAAATATGATTTCGTAAATATTAGAGTAGGATTTTTATAGCTTGTCTTGTGGACAGGACAAATTCACATTTTTATTTCTGAAGATCGGCAATTGGTTAAAGATTCAATTCAACCTAGGAACGCTACTGATTTAATCCAAATAAACATTAGTTTATGAAATGAATTATAATTATATATTAAACAACTATTTTTTAATAAAAACATTACAAGATCAAATTCTTAGGTAACCAATGGTAATGTCCAATATAAAAATCAATTATATTCTTTTAAAATTATTATAATGTGTTTGTTTCTATGTTAAAAGTGGATTTTTATCCTATCTTAATTTCATAAACTCTAACTTGTCAGATAAAATTTATCTATTCACAACATTATCTTATCTCTAATTTATACGAAACTTGCAACAGATTAAATATTTACGAAAAGATTACATATAATAGAAAATTAAGGAACTAAAATTGTTAAAAGAAACTAGAGACTAGAATTGCGGATATTACAAAATATAGAAACCAAAATTACAATGATAGTTTAAAATGTTTCAACATTTAAGTTATTTTTTGCATGATAATATAGTTAATTTAAACACTATAAAATTTTTATAGTTAGCATGTTATATGTAGTTATTTTGAAACATACAAAATTAATTAATGGTATTAATATGAAAGTGGCGAAAAATAAAATGAAGTACTATTTTAAAATTTGGAAAACGAAAGGAAGTAAAATATAAAAGTTTGAAACAGACATTTTCCGAAACACAATGGGACTTCATATATTTAACATTGAAAGCGTTTAACAAGTTTTAATATCATTACAAGATCATAACTATATGCAAAATTCATCTTTATTTCAGAAAATGAATGGATAATGTTTAAGCTTTGCTTAACATATTCAGAAGGTACATGAATATAAGAAAGAACTTGAAATATTGTAATCAGAGAAAAATACAAAAAGATGCAAATGAGAAATGATAGACATCCCAATTCAGATTAATTCTAAGGTGGAGAATCACTGATTTCAAAGAATTTCAAAACTTAAAAAAGAAAAGAAGCCCTTTACAAATATTTTAGAATTCTTAGTCAATGTGAAGTCTTTTACATAGAAAAGATAGTTATATATAATTAATGATCTTGCTTAAAATTGATATGAAATTAAAGATAGAAATTCAAAAGTAAATTTAAGTTTTGGATGGAGATGTTATCTTTCTAAGTTAAGATTCCTTTTACATTGATACATTGTTCTTGTTGAAAACATCTTCAATCATGAATATTTTAATGATGATCTTCTTATTACTACCAGAAAATCTTTTATTAATGACTAATTTGAAAGATAAAATCAATTTATAAAATAAAAAAATTATTGATAATTAAAATAGTTTATAAATTTGTCATTATAGTAACCAAAGTTTAAAGTATAAAAAAAATTATTCAAAAAATTTTACTTTTAAATTTGTTCCATTAGTGATCAATTTAGATACAAATTTAGAGATCAAATTTTTTTATACCTTATGTTATTCATCAATTTAGAGACCAATTTACTATAGTGACAAATTTAGATATCAATTTCAAAATTATTTTAGTTACAAAAAATTTTAAGTTTATAAATTAATATTTAAATTAGTCACAATATTGATAAATTATTTTTAGTTATTAAAATTAGTCAATAATAAACGATTTTCCCGTCATTTATCACGTATACTTCTCTTGATGTATGTGTCTCGTAAGGGGATCTAGTGGGGAGAAAATACCAAAAAATCTGAATCAAACTCACTTAAAGGAAATTATATTATCTCTTACCTAAAAACTTAAAGATAATATGAATGTTGATATTCTATTATAAGCGGCTCCACTTTCTGAGTTTTCCATACTTTATTTGTCACTCCTTATTTTTATACTTCTACTCTTAGAATTATTATACTATTTTAGGTTTTGATTTATTATTCAATTTAAGCCTAAAATTTCAAACTAAGCCTACAATTAGAGGAAGGACAATGATACTTTTCCGATTAAGACAACCTTTGACACCCAAATAATTTTTATATCCATTTGACTATCTTGTTCATTATTATTCAGTCTCTTTTTCTTTACAAATTTAGAAATTCACTTCTGTTATGGGGTTGTCAAATGGTAGCTATGAGTGAAACAATAGCTGAATAAGACAAATGCTTATTCACCTAAGGAAAACAGGGTCCCGAGGAATACTCGTGGCTGGAGGATGAAAGTGACGAGAATGATGTGTCTGAAGAATGATTTGAACTCTGGGAAGAAGCAGGAAAAGGAACAGTAACACCACTAATCTTAGAAACCGAGCCTGTGGATTCTTTATTCTTTGAAGATTTGAAAGCTTTAGTTTTTTATTGAGACCTTTTCTTGAGAGTGGTGTGCCAATGGTTTTTTACTTCCAAATCTGTTCTTCCCGGTAACTCAGCCGCAATAGCAGACCATCTGCAAGTCATGGAATCACAAGAACTTGTAACACCATTTTGAATGATATAGAGGGTAGATTTCATTGTATTGAAGCATATACCTGTTACCAAGTTTTGTGTGCATTCTGATGATGTATTCTTCTTCTTCTGAACTGAAGTTGGCTCTTTTGATTTTAGGCCTCAGATGATTCATCCATCTTAGTCTACAACTTTTTCCACATCTTGCTAAACCTAAAAATCAATGCAAAATATTTTACCATAAATTCTCACTAAAAGTTTTGAGAAGTGTTGAAATATGTACCTGCAAACCTGGGAAGTTGTCTCCAATTCCAGAAACCATATCTGGTGACATATGCAATTAATTTTCTATCTTCCTCCGGAGTCCAAGTACCCTTCCCCGCTCCACTTTTTTCACAAGATGGGGTTTTCACCATATTTGTGAGAAACAGGTGCACTTGAACTTTGAGTGAGTGTTTGAGTTTCACTGCAAGGGTGTGTAGTGGTTTCTGTGTCTGACCAGTATTTATTTTACATGGTGGAGGCGTTCATACCCAAAAAGTATTTCATTTCCTATTCTTTATTTGCAATGAATTCAAAGATTGGTGTGAGTTCAGTATAAGGGACCTTCTTAGCAGGTTCTAATCATTCTCTAAAAGGTCAAAAAGTGTGTTTCTAAGTTTTCTTTCAGGTTATTATTATATAATATGGGAGATAGTGACATCATTTTACCTGTTTCATGGTAGCAAGTAAATGGCAATAGCATCTTCCGGGAACATAGTCTTAGGGAACAAAGGTTAAGAGTTGCGTCGGTTGGCGTCATGATTTGGAGGTTTTAGCTAAAATCCAAACAACCTTTTAAATTTAATGGTTTGAAGACCAAACTTGTTATATGTTAATCAACATTTCTGAAGATGACAAACGGGTTAAAGATGATTATAGATCAATTCAACCTAAGAACCTACTCACCTAATCCAAATAATAATACATTATAAACGAAGTCTCGTTGATTGAATAAGCAAAATAGTATTTTTTTTTTTTTAAAGAAGAACATTTGGGTCTAATATCATCTGTTTATTTTTATTGAAGAAATTCCACCCAAATCACACTCATTGCTGTCCAATGTTATGGGATTGGGCTACCCATGAAAAAAGTCTGAAGAAAAACCCTATATTCTCATAAGGCTCTAAACCTCAATCAGATAAATTGCTTCCTGCACTGCCATCAATTGCTACCATAACCCTCAGTTTTTTAAATTCTAATTTTACCCTTGTGAGTTTTATTTTCGGATTCATGTTTTCTGAAGAGTAATTTTTTAATTTTGAAAACTCATTCCGAAAGCATTGAAAATAGTATTTCAGAACATGTAATTCAAAATTCGTGATGATTTTTTTCCGAAAAGTGTACTTCGAGTCTATGTTCAGAAATGTTCACTCTAGGAACACATTTTGGAAAGGTGGCTCTAAATTGTTATTCCCCTCCTGGAAGCAATTGCCCTCAATCAGTATCTTTTAAATTCGTACTGAGCAGGAGAGTATTCTTTTTTCTTCAAGTTAAAAGTGATAATTTATATTTTTATATTGAATTCCTATCATTTAATTTTTCTTGTTAATTAGACTATGTGATGTTTATTTTATTTAGTCATCATAATTATTTAATTTTATATTAAAAAATACAATGAGATATTAATATAAAATAATACTATTTTTATCCTTTTCGGTGAAAATTGTTTGAATAATATAAACAATTTTATTAATGGTAGTGACGGGACAATCCTTTGACTCTTGTAGGCCATGAAATAATGAAAGCTATCGAGAAGCATGACAATATATTTATCCAAACACCTTTTTAATAAAAATAATATTATTTATATATTAATCTCATAAACTTACATTTAGTAGAAACATGTAAACAGAATGATAAGTCAATATAACATCCACGTCATCCGATTAATAAAAAAATACCTAAATTTTTTAGAACTTGAAACACACCTAAACCTTAATAGTTTAGAAAACAAAAATGACATGAATTTCTATTTCTCGTGTTTCTCTCATTTCCTGCACTGATATCTTATCTCTTTCTTCTCTCTTTTTCTTGAATACAAAATATAATATAAAATATATTGATGAAAAATCAACTATGTGTTGACAAATTTAAGTTTCTAATTAGGTGTATAGTGTTTATAAATTTGAACCAATAAATTCTTAAAAAAGTATTTATTTTGCAAATTAATATAAAATAAAATGTTAATAAAATTATGTAATTATGTTGAGAATTTAAAGTACATTAAATATGAGATCAATTTAAAATATACGACCAATTAACAAATAGGGTTTATAAGAATGAATTAGACTTAAATTCATTTATATTACTATACGACCAATTAACAAATAGGGTTCATAAGAATGAATTAGACTTAAATTCACTTATATTACTATAGTATCAAAGTTTATTCTTACAAAATTTAGAATCATCATTTGATGTACTATCAAATTGTATATAAATATCTAATTTTATGTGTATTGAAAATCACAATTCAATTATAGATATAATCATCTTATATGTCCAAATAAAAACAATTCTTATCATAAAAATAAATTAGATATAAGTTACCTCCCTAAATTAATACTTATAAAAAATAATTAAAATACAACTTACATTCAAATATTTATATAACAAGAATTTATGTTTTTACTGTAAAGATTTATATGAAAGAGTGGAGAACTCCAATTTAAAACTCGTATCCAACTGATTAACTTATCGAGTAGATCAAATTTGGGTAAATATGAACGAGTTTTGGATCTACATAATAATATAATTTACTAAATAAATTGTGAAAAACAAAAACAAATTGTTGAAATTCCTATTGAAGCTGACGGAGTAAGTGGAAGGTTCGGAGAGAAGCAAGATGACAACGAAAACATAGCAAGATTCATTGGAGCATAAACAATGAGTGGTTATCCGAGGAATGACGAGAATAATAGTTAAAAATTATAACCATAAAAAAACTTTTAAGGTTAATATCTCATACCACGTGGAGAAGCGCGTGAGAGATAGCTGGAGAGGCAAGGAAAATCAAAATCACGCGAATCCCACATCACGGAGTGTCCACGTAAGCAAACGGAATCTCCAGAGTGCATTTGCGCCACCTGGCAATGCATCACACCCACACCACACCCGAAAATATCCCAAACCAACCATTCATTTATTTTTTAATTTTTTAATCAATTGAAAAAGGGAATGCTTTAATTACTACTAGTGTAAACACAGGCGCTATCGCGCCTGCGTGTACGCATTTTTCGAATTATATTTATAATTGATGATATTGTAATGTTATTAAGTTAATGAACAAAATAAAAATATATTTATAAAAATTAAAGTAAAATATATGGAGAAAATATGAAAAAAATAATTGTTGATGAATAGTATGAGAAAAAAGAAAAAGGAGATAAATAAATAGTTTTATAAAAACTTGTAAAATTAACCA
>Ga0214545_1009312_pt1 | contig 15042 bp, 7 predicted proteins | sample CNSS4metaG_FD_160064 | JGI IMG/M metagenome (GOLD analysis project Ga0214545, IMG submission 160064) | Root nodule microbial communities from cowpea collected in UCLA plant growth center, Los Angeles, California, USA - CNSS4 | ecosystem: Host-associated > Plants > Roots > Nodule | place: USA... | reverse complement strand
TCATTAACAATAAATTTCAGTGATAAAAAGTTGTTAGTCACTATAGAGACCAATTTAGATATCAATTTACAAAATAAAAAATGATTAGTTACTAAAATAGTCAATATTATGAATAAAAAAATATAATTGGTCTCTAAATTGGTTTCTAAAATTTAGCTACTAAGGTTTTAACTATAAAAGAAAATTGGTCACTCAAAATGAGCTACTAAGGTATTTGCTATCAAAGGAATTGGTTTCTAAATTAGTCTCTAATTAATTATTAACTAATTTAACGATCAATTATAATTTTTTATTTTATAAATTGGTATCTAAATTGGTCACTATAGTAACTAATAAATTTTGGTCAATAAATTTTTTTGTTAATGAGATATTTTCTTGTAGTGCTAGTAAAAATATTATTTTAAAAAGTAAAATATGTGTGATGGCTAAACCTACGCAGGGGATCGTAGTATTATTATAAATAATATATGTAGTGAGGGCTAAACACTCCTAAGAAATAACAAATTTTTAAAAAATAAAATTTAAATGATGACTTAACCCACATAATAAAATAATTCTTTAAAAAAAATAAAACTTTAGAGGATTTTGTCTTTACTATTACTAATATTTTTTTAAAAATAAAACTTTAGCGAGGGCTTAAGCCTCACTACTACTAATATTTTTCTACAAATAAAAATGTGGATGCTGGAGAATGAAGAAAGGGTCTTACCGTCGCTTTTTGTGAGATGATTGTGTCAACCCTCACTCCACTAAACTAGCCACCATGGTATAAGGATGGACTCATTTTCCACACTAACCGAATACATAAAGACGCATAAAAGTCAATTTTCCACCTTTTGAGAGCATTTTGTTGCTACGTTTTTTTTTTTGCTTTTCTTGTAATGGATATTCTGATGCAGATTTGGGAAGTTTTTCAAACACAGGAAAGAGTACTAATATTTGTTTTGACAGTAGGTGGCACAACATTTAGTTGGATGTCTTGACTTCAAAAAAGCGTCACACTTTCAACCACAAAAGCATAGTACATGGCTATTTCAGAATCATGTAAGCAAATTATTTAGTTGAAAAGTTTTCTCGAGGAGTTGGGCAAGAAGTAGTGTGACAATGCTCTCTACTCTGATAGTCAGAGTTCCATTCATCTTGCTAAAAATCTTGTGTTCCATGCATAGACAAAGTACATCCAATTGAGATGCCACTTCATTAGAGGATTAATCAGTATTGGTACTTTGTTCTTAGAGAAGATCCATGGGTTAGAGAATATCCCTGGGTCAAACAATCCTTACCAAGGTGGTTACTAGATATCTCCAAGATATTATGATATAATAATTGATTACATAATATCTTTAAGATACAATACTTGATTATTTGTGTTTAATATATTTGTTTACTTATGGCCTAAGAAGCCTATAAATACATGCTATCATAGGAAGTATGAGGATTTGATAATTACTTTACTCTCATATATTCACTTAGCATTTTTTATTGACTTGAGCGTCAAAGAGTGTTTGTAGGTGGACCTCCCCTAGTGACAATTTAAAGTCCGATTACACGTTAGCCATCAAGTTAGTCCACCTTAGAAACTACTCAGCCAAATCCAATAAGAACAATATTCATATAAACAAACCATTAATATAATACTAAAATTAGAAAATATTCGATAAAAAATTGAATTCTATAATATTTATAAAATATATATTTATATGAAATAAAAAGTTATAATATATATACTAAAAATAAATATATAAAACGAATGAATTAAAACAATAAAACCTCATTCTGGTTATCAAGAAAATCAACTCGACAATAGACTTATAGTATCTTGAAGTCTCAAGTCTCTTTTTCGTTATCAAGTCTCAACTTTTTCACAAACCTGCAGAGTTGTTTATTTTAAGATTAATCATTAATAAATAATTAAAAAAAATTATTGCTCTTCTCAACTAGATAGTAAGATTTTTTTTCCTAAACTTTAATTATCTTTCTATAGAAAACATAACTTTGAATTATGTTCCAATTAATCTATTATCCACCAAAAGATTAAACTGTAATCTAATTAATAGTTTTGTAGAAAAATTCACTTCTTCGTCAAGATATATGCAAAAAAAACTCTTGAAACTTGAAAATCTAAAAGTACCTAGAAACAAAACTTGGCAAAAGAAATATGTTTATAATTCTAATACAAATCCAAAATAGAATAAAAATAACAACAACACAAATAGAAAGAAAAAACATACTAACAAAAAATGAGGATGAAAAAGTTAGTACACACGGACAACATGAGATTCAAGAGATTTAAGGAATGTAATATGCCCAAACCCTGAAAAAAGGACTCTTAGAAGAGAAGAAAGTTAGGAGAGACAAAAGAAGTCACATAGAGATAAAAGAAAAAAAATAGAATCCAACTTGATTATAGAGAACAAAGATAGCTAATCATTTTCTTTCTTGTAAACAAAATCATAATTTACTAAAAACATATTTTAACTCATTAATTATCATTTTACTACCAATAAAAATTAACATACACTAATAATAATTTAATTAAATTTTATTCCCAAACATAAACTTATAATTAATTTAATAGAGCTAGTAATAAAATATTTTTTAAGCCTTTTTTATCTTAAACATAATTTTATAATTATTTTAATAGAAGTATATTAATTAGTACTAAAAAAAATTTGAGGTCTTTTTTTTCTTAAACATAATTTTAAAATTAATTTAATAGAGAAATATTAGTAGTTAAAAAAAATTGAGGACTTCTTCTCCTTGAGGTCTAAAGCGAGTGTTTTACTTCTTTTATTTTTGAGCCGACTATGATTTCCATAGTGGTCGTTTATTTATGTTTTTTTTTTTTTCAAGTTAAAAAAAGACACAAGATGACATGAAAATAAATCTCAACCTTATAGTCATGGTATAAGAGTATATATTATATGAACACTAGAAAAATCATAGAACGAAAATCCTATGATTTTGCAGTATGAAATGCAAAAATGACTGGTGCCACAAGCTTTAAGAGGGTAACATCTTCTTGTACAATACAAAGTGGAGTTGTCAAAAAATGTTACCAAATTGGTAAAACCAACATCCTTAAGTGTTTACTGGCATATAACTCATGGGGTAAAGACCTTTTGAGGGTAAATGTTTTGAGTATTGATAAAAAAAATGCAAACAATTGTTAAATGTCTTGTTTTTCTCTATGTATTATACTTTAAAAGTATAATTACATGTTTTATTATCACTAATAATAAAAAGTAATTGTTGCCTTTTAAGAAAGAAACGATGTTACAAGTGAGTGACACAAAGTAAGGTAAGAGGTTGAATATTTTAATAGAATTTTAAAATTTTTTGTACAAAAAGAGTGTTGAAAAGTTGCATAAACCAACTTGACATCATTTATCTGGACTTCTAACAACTATATTAATTTAACCAAAATATTGCACTCTGGTTTAACCAAAGTGTTATCATCTTCGAATTTTTGTTTAGCATGGGTCTCTCTCATGTTCACTTCCCACACAACTCCCATTTGATATAATAGGCATACTGTCAGCTGGGACCCTTACCAAACAAATTAAATTAAGTAACAAATTATTTCATCTTGTTTAATCAATCAAGTTTGGTCCACATTTAGAAATATATTTATTCTTATGTTATCAATGATGATAATGGATGTAACATATCTTATTTTAATAGTATATTATTACTGATATAAAACATCTCAAAATTAATTTTCAGAAAGGAGATAATTCAAAGTATACTAGAATAGTCATTTAAAAGAAAAAACTATAACAAAACTATAATAATATAACCTTTATACATCTCCTACTATTATAACTAAAGCTTTGATGCAAAACTATACAACTCAAGGTCTTCTAACGTCTAACAATTTATATAGTTGTCTCCCAATTCTTTATAAGTGTCTCTATATATGCATCTTCATTTACTCACACTAATAAAGTGATCGTTGAAAAATAAAGAAACAAACCCAAACAACACCAACAACATACGAGAGTAAGCTAATTTACAAAAGAAATATCATATATCAATGAACATGTTGTATCACAAAGTAATCTCGACATTTATAAAGACATAAGCCATTCTACCAAAGACCCTTCTAAACTCAATTATCCAAATACGTGCATTTGAGTCAGACTCGTGAAGCCATACACTTATGAAGGTAATACACTGATCAACCGAGATACCACACGTTAGTTCCTATCACGATCATAAGAACCCTAGATGGTTGTCCTTATGACAGGACCTCCTACCACTCTAACCAACTAATCATTCTCTTCTACATGAATGTGAATGGTTAATAGAGTTCAAAATAACTTCACATGATGGAACAATCCTTACTGCAATGCACACCTAGTGATTTACAAACAAGATAGAATTTCCTCCCTGAAAATCACTACATCATCATCACTTTCATACCATGATTTAACAAATTAATATTCATATAACATATCACACGTTCTCATATGAACTTAAATCATCACACCATAACATACAAAGATACTGTATCTTAATCCAAACTCAACATGCATACTTTACATTTTATATCACTCTCTCTCAAGTATATTGCATAACAACTTAACAGCACATGTACAACTGTTTGAGATTTTTGAGATTTTAAAAAATAAAACTACAACTTTCATAAAAGTTCAAAAGTTAGGTTCTTACATTTAAATTAAATATAATTTAATCAAGAATACAATGCAAATTATAATAAATTCAATTGAGTAACTTTAAACAAAAATTATGCTTCAAACAAACAATAAAAGTCAAAATTATCAATAATCTAAAATATTGGAATATTACGTGAAAAATTGTTCTAATTATAGACTTCCAATCTCCAATCGAACAAGAATAAAAAACTCATTTAAACAACCTTAAATAAAAATGGTCTAAAAAAAAAATTTTAACTGAAAACTAATTAAACATAAATATTAAAAATAAACCAAACAAACATAAATTTATAGTTAAACTTAACCACATTTATAGTTATGAAGATTAGTGGATCATAGTTAAAAAGTTATATCAGATGAAAAGTAAAAAAGGATTAATAAATGGTTGTTCGGGATATATACACTTCACTTCATGTGAACCAAATAACAAGAAAATAAAATCATTTATGATTGTAAAAAAATATAATAAGAAAATAAGTTATTGCAGTGACAAATCAACACAAAATGAAGTAAAATTAAGTTAAATTTATTAAGATTAAAAAAATGAAAGCTAATAAAAAACAAATTGCTTAGTGGTCAAAGTATGTAAAAAATTGATTTTTTTCTTTTTTTAGTTTTAAGCGTCTTACCTGACTTTTTTTTATACCGATTTAAGAAATAGTTTTATGATGCATAATTTTGCGTGAAACTTGGAAAAATAATAGCAGAAGTAAGAAATTAATATTTTTTCATTTAAGCTTATGCACAAAAGAAGTAAAATAATTACCCCTATAGTTTGATATGGTCGCTCATTATGATCTTTGACCATAAATTAATTTTCATAAAAGATAATAGCTAATTAATTATTAGGACATATTTAGATTATACTAGTGATCTTGGACTAAACTGATTTTATCAAACTATTTTATATATTTTTACTAGCGTTTATAAAAAAAGTTTTATAACTTTTATATTTTGATAATTTCTTACAAAAAAAAAAAACAATGTAATTAATCAATCTTGGTCAAATAGTTATATGTATGGTATTTTTATATACTTGTCTGACATAAAATGTTTTAAATATTTAGTGTGTTTGATAGTGTTTAGTGTTTAATGAATACACAAAATTGTCTTAAATTAACTAAATGTAATGCTAACTCAAATCAAAATATTAAAAATCTTAATGAGATTACCAAATCTATATTATAAAATTTTGATATAAATTTATAAAATAAGTAAATATAAATATAGAGACTGAAAGATTACTAGAGTAGGAGTAAGTTAGTTAACAGATATATTAATGAAGCTTTAATAAGTCCCATGTTTGAATGGCGACTATCAGAGATAATGAACTGAGAATTTGAAGGAAGAGATTAAGTGAGAAGAAATGGAAAGAATTCATTAAAATTTAATTTGATTATTAAAATTTCTAAAATTATTTAGATTATTTTATATAAAAGAACTTATAGAAAAATAGTTATAAAAAAATATAACATGAAAAACTTCAATTAAATTAAATAATTCAGTGTTTAAATAAAATAATTTATTGATATTATATTATAAAATTTATAATTAATCAATTTTTTAATTTGTGTCATACCATGAAAAATAGATTCTTGCATTATTTATACATCAATTTATTTACTGGTATCCCTATTGATAATATAAAATATAGGATACAATATATAAGATATAAAATATAAAATGAAAAATAAATATTATTATAAATTTTTTTAATTAGTATGAATAGTGGATTCCTACATTATTTACAAATCAATTTATCTATTTTCACATCCTTATTAATAATAAAATATAAGATAGTTAGGATATATATATATATATATATATATATATATATATATATATATATATATATGTATGTACTCTCCAAAAGATTGAAATTAGAGAAACTTGACAAGTTAATTTTCTATTTATATTGATGAACAATTTTTTAGTAAAATTCAAAAGTTACTGAACGTTATGTATCCAAATATTTTCTTTGTTTGAGATAGACGTGAAGTGAGCAGAGAAACTCTTAGCATATCCAGACAGATATTGTATACATGTTTAATTAACAAATATTCTATTATATACTTAAGACTAATTAAAAAAGCATATTAATTATTTAAAAAGTAAAATTTATTTTAAACCAATAATTAATAGAAAAGATAATAAAATTAATATGAAATAAAAGTGTCAAGACTCAAGAAAGTATTCTAAGACGAAATATGAAGATGAAAAAAAAATACAAAAAGATGATCATATATAAAAAAAATAAAAATAAATACTTCATGAATATATGTAATAAATTAACATAAAAGTTGGGAGTATTAATTTAATACAAGTAAAAAGATATTTATTATTAAGAAGAGTAGTGTTTTGTTACATAGATTCTGAGATAGTAAGTCCTCAAGCATATCGTCCGTTAAACTTCTTTTTGTTTTATTTTTATTTATTTATTTTTCTTTTTAGCATTTATTATCAAACTTCAAGGTGTCAAAATTCTTGAGCTTCAAGCATTGGAAACATCGCAGAAAACGAAGCGAGAAAGAGAAAAAAAAAACTGTGTTATCTCTTCACCACCTTATCTCTACTGACCATGGAAAATGCTCATGGTTCTATGAGCAACAAGCTTAATGGAAGCCCTGATGAGGGAATATTTCAAATGAATGAAGAGGTGGAGGTAATATCAAATATTTGATAAAGATGTAAAATTTTTTAATTGAATTTTTTGACCTCCAAAAAAAAAACCATAAAAAAATTGTGTTCTACCCGTTGTTACACTTTGTGCATGTGATTTTTGAGTTGTTAATCTGCACCTTTGATAGCTGTTACTGTGTTTGAATGCTTTTAGCTTCATTAAGCATGCCGCCGCTGTTGTTTTTTTATTAAGTTTTGGTCTTTTCCGGTTGATGAGTTTTGGGCGATTCTCAATGTGGTTCATGCAAAAGGTTTTTTAATTTGTGGTTTTGTTTTTGTGCTTACCGATGCATTGTTCTTCTCTTTGTCCCGCATGCAAAGGGTATTTCAAATGAAGATGGTAATGTTTTCTCTTGTGATCACTTTCTCCGAGAGAGTTGAGTTGTTTTGATCTGAGATTTGCATGTGTAGGGATTGAGGATGTTTTGATGTTTTTTCAGGTGAGGTGTGTAGAGGAGGGGTTTCTAGGATCATGGCACCCTGGGATAGTTCTCAAGTGTGGGAAAGTGAAATGCTTTGTGAGATACAAGAATGTTCTAAAAAGCGACGGTTCGGAATATCTTGTGACTGCAGTGAGGGTTTCAAAAGCATCGGAATCTTCAAAGTATAGCATGCGCGGTTTCATTCGGCCACCGCCACCTCTGATTCAGTTTGGGAGATTTAACCTTAACTATGGTTTGTGCGTGGATGTAAACTGTCAGGGAGCTTGGTGGGAAGGAGTGATATTTGATCACTGCGATGGAATGCTGAGAAGGAGCGTGTTTTTTCCAGATTTGGGTGATGAAATGCTGATTGAAATTCATCAAATGCGGATTACTCAGGACTGGAATGAAGTTACACGACAATGGAAACTACGAAGAAACTGGGTGTTTCTGGAATTGCTGGAGGAGTACCAGGATGGGGCATTTAGTGTTTCAGCAAAACAAATATGGTATGATATACTGGTAAAACTGAGATTTGGAATGAGGGGAGAGTGGGCATATAATGAGAAAGAATTGTACAGAGAAGCTGTGAGAATGATAATTTGTGAGTACTCAAGACTCAGAGTGAACAATGTTTTCTCAGTTTTAGACTTTCCACCAGAACAGGAATCGGTTGAACCAATGGCTAGTATTGACTTGAACATGGCCTTGTCTGAGAGAGATAATTTTGTGCAGAAAGAAGCTGGTCCTCGTGTTCGAGAGCTTTTACCTGAGTTTGAAATAGAAATTGACCTTGAAGGTGCTCCTGAAGTAGTGTCTGGTGAGAGATGTGAAAGCTCAAGGGATTCAAAGGGCAAAATATCTATGAGTCAAAGCAGTGGAATGCCTCCACAAAGATCAACAAAGGTGTCTGCTCCTAGTCTTTTACCTCCGGATAAACCTCTAACTATTTTGTCTTGGTTGATCGACAACAAAATGGTGTTTCCAAGATCTACCGTGTATTATTACAACGAAAAAGCTTGGCACCATGCAACTTCTAGTTGGACTAGAGGGAAAGCAACTCGCAGTGGAATCAAGTGTCACTGTTGTGACATAGTTTACAGCTTTGTTGGGTTTGAGCATCATGCCAGTGGAATCAGTACCTGCACACCATCTGCTTGTATTTTTTTGAGAGATGGTAAATCACTCTTAGAATGCCAAACGGAAATAATGCAAAATCGGCTGACAAGAGAAACTAACGAAAACCCAAGCATTAATTTCCCTCTGGACGAGAATGACTTGATTTGTTCCCTTTGCCTCTATGGTGGTGAACTTATCTTATGTGATCAGTGTCCATCTTCATTTCACATGACGTGTCTTGGGTTGGAGGTAGATTAACCATTCTCCTTCTCAATCATTGTTTTTGTTTTTACTGCTATATGTTACTTCCATTTTGTACTTTCGTATCAATGATTAGTTGTTTCCTCCAACTTGTTCTATGTATAGCATATCCCTGATGGTCAATGGCTTTGCCCACAATGTCGTTGCGGTATTTGTTGCCAAAGCAAACTGGATGAAGATGAGGATGGCCATGCTGCACTTACTTGTGTACAGTGTGAACATAAATGTAAGCAACGCTACCATGAACTTTTACTTTAATATTTCATCCATTTCTTGATATCTTTTGAGTGTGTATTTATAAATCCGGAGTTATATTTGTCAAACTTGTGCAGATCATGTTAGGTGCCTGGAAAATGGAGGCATAGATTTATCAAGATGTTCAGAAAACTGGTTCTGTGGAAAAAGCTGCGAAAAGGTACAACAACTCCATCTCCATTCTTTCTTCGAAAACTGTAGCCATCATTTTTGGAAGCATTATTTTACTTTTGACTGATTCTTTTGAAACAAACCTATATTTAGTGCTTCTGCATATGTGATTATGGTGAAGAGTTATTCATGAGGGTTACTGTGTCCACATTTTGCAGATACACGAGGGCCTGCATGGGCTATTAGGAAAGGCAGTTCCAGTGGGTGTGGACAATCTGACATGGATATTGGTGAAGTTTATTGAGCCTGAGTGTGATGATGTTGTTAGAATTAGAGATGATAGCATAGTAGCAGAAAGTTACAGCAAACTCAATCTTGCCCTTTCGGTCATGCATGAATGTTTTGAGTCCCTAGAGCAAAGTTTATCTAGCAGAGATATCATTGAAGATGTTATATTTGGCAGAAGGTCAAATATTGCTATATATCCTTCAAAATAATAATATTTTGTGCTGATCTTTGTATTTCTGTCATCTACTTTATTTACAAATTTGTGTTTCTAATTTTGCTACATTGTTGTTCTTTTGATATATCTGTACTTTGGAACTTTGTAGGTCAGAGCTAAGGCGATTAAATTTCCAGGGTTTCTATACTGTACTACTTGCGAGAAATGAAGAAGTGGTTTCTGTGGCTACTGTTAGGTGAGCTTAAGATCTTTTCACCATCAAATAATAGCCTTTTTTCTTCTTTTTATCATTATCAGAGTCCATTTATGAGCCAGTTTATTCCATTTATCTATTGAAAAAAAAAATGAAGTGTATTAGATGAAATTCATTTACTGAAAAAAAAAAGATTGCATTACATTGAATTAAACAATTTAATTATGGATGATATATATTGATGATGAACTGTTCACTATTTTCTAAATTCCAACAAATTTGATGATCAATACTTAATGTTTAAATCATTCTTAATCTATTTGTTTCATGCTTAAATCCTTATTGAAAAATAATTAGTTTTTAACGTGTTTTACCTATGCAATATAAAAATATATTTTTTTTGTCCTAAACATAAGAAACATTGAGATTTATAATTTCTTCATGAAGTTTACGTACAATGTTTTTCTTGCATTCATCTTAAACATTGGTATTTATATTAACTATAGTTTTTTAATAAACATCCTATTATTCTAAAAAGATGTTATTTCTTTGATAAACCTTTATAACAATAATAGCTAGGCAACATTAAGAAAATGCTTCCAAATGGTTGAAAAGTATGAGAAGAATTATTGTCATCTTAGAAGGAGAAGTCTAAAATGTACAACTTAATATTTGTTTTATTTTTCGATGTTTGCATAATATATTTGTCTAAATATGTACACTCAAACTTAAAAACACAAGAACATCGTAGATACAAGGATAATGAAGATGAGATAAAATAAACATAAAATTGTAACAAAAGAAGAGCATATTTTTAGTGTGTATGAATAAAATTTTTTTATTATATATCTTCACAGCAAATACTATAAAAAGGTAATGAAATATGTTATCCAAAATAACTGAGTACCACTGTCTCTACTTTTATAGAATGAAAATTGATGAAAATGTTCATCTGGTCAAAATGGATTAGTAAATTATTTTTATATTGAAATAACTGAAATTAAGATTTGTTTGATGCACCAATTTATGAGCCTTAATGATATTTTGTGGCAATATATGTAAGGGTCCACGGGAATAAGGTGGCAGAAGTACCTTTTGTTGGTACAAGATTACACTACCGTCAACATGGATTTTGTCGCATTCTGATGAGTGGTCTTGAACAGGTTTTTTTTTTTATTATTGTCTTTTTACCTTAATTTGAACCTTTTTATTAATATATTGTATTGTAACTGCATGCGTCATTTTCTGAAGACACACAAACAAAGATTTTTTTCCTCTTTTGATTAAATCTATTGTCATACCCCGTGTTTTATAAACTATCTTCTCATGATTCTAATTTAAATATTGGGGCAATAATTTATTACCGAATATAGTGTGTAATACGCACACATATGCTTTCTATTATTATAATGAAGTACGTTAATGTTATAAAGAAGGAAAATTATTTTTTGATAAATTTTATTTTGACAAACTGACAAAGTTTCCATAAATAATTACCTTTACCTATAAATCTCTAGATATATTCTTCTTCAAGAACATCATTTAGAAAGGTTTATGACAATGTGTACCACTTCAGCCTAAATGGTTTAGGCAAGTCTCTCTCTTTTACCATTGATTTCATCTTCTCCATGACTGTGCAATTCTTCCTTTTCAGACACACCATTTTGATGCGGAAAATATGCAACTCTAAGTTGTTCCTCTATTCCTTCATTTTAACAAAATTTTGTCGAACCCATTTGAGTTAAATTCTTTGCTTCGATCAATTCTTATAACTTACATGTCTACCACTTTGTTTCTCAACAAGAACATTAATTTTCTTCATTGTTTGTTCAAAATGGTAATTTGTGTTGCTTCCTTAGACGAAATCCTTCACAAGTTTAATTATTTTCTTTCAGGTATGGTAATCATGTCATCATATTCTTTTGATATAGTAACTTCAAAGCTTGGTATTGAAATGACCAAATCTTGGAGCAATTGATGACGTAGAAAATATAACGTCCTTTGAGTCTTTTTTTTTTTAATTTTTTTATTATCCTTCAACTCTTCCTTTGAGTCATCTTCGACAATCTCTCATAAAGAGAGGAAGAAAATGTCTTCATTTTACTGTCCCAATAATCATATTTTGCTCCCATAAATCGTAATCCTGTTTAACATCCTTAAACAAAGCAATTATGCAAGTAGTTTGTGAAGGAAAAGCTCATTGAAGTTATGATTTTCTGAGTTGTAGTTTTGTTTGTTCAGTTGCTGATGCAATTAGGTGTGGGGAGGCTTGTTTTACCTGCTGTTCCTAGTACGCTAAGGACATGGATGGACTCTTTTGGTTTTGAAAAGATGAATCTTTTTGAGAGGTCTAAATTTCTGGACAACACCTTCTTAAATTTTGAGGGTAGCATCATGTGCCATAAGCTGTTGACCAGGATTCCACCTCCATATTCTGGCTTGTTAATACCTAATTTTGAGGGTACATCATCTTCACAATTCACTTTATGATTCCTATTTTTTTTCACAGTAAAATAAGTTTGTACTGTACAAAGACGATTAACTTTGACATTTCCTTGTGCAGAGTCACAGCCCAGATCTCATGGTTTACCTCATAACACTGTTGACCTCAATCGCTCTATTTCAGTATCAGAAGGAGGGATGGTGTATCAGCAAACGGGAAAGTAAGTCTCCCTTCTTTTTCTTTAATAATATATATATCACTATCATTTTGAAAATAAGAGTATTGACGTATCAAATATTTGTTGTATTTGATGCATGTATGTATCTGTGCGTCATCGACTATGTATATTACTGAGTAACTAAACAATTCAAACCTCATATAAGTATCACCCAATTTGTACCTATAGATGTCATCCTCTATAGTAAAGTTTTATTTATATTTCTTCTGTGTAACTAGAGATTCTATGTTGGGAAGGAGTGAGCATAAGCATGTTGCTGAGAGATTTTATATTGGAAACTGATGACAGTGTTGGTATTTTTCAGTACTGGTGCAGGCAACAACAATGGCAACAACAATGATTGTGTCACTTGTGCTACTTTTCCAATCGACATGGTACTTTCTTTTAACTGTTTTAACGAGTCACACACTTTGTTTCACCCCCGTTGCCTTAATTTTGGTTATGACCCATGATTTATTGGTTCATAGGAGAAAGGATCTGCTAGTGATCAACAGTATCTTAATGGAAGCAGCTCACAGTTGGATCATGAAAATGAAGGTGACGAATACAACAGTGAGTATGGTCGAAAGAATGTAAGGTTTCTGCATAAGGGGAGCTTCTGATGTTCATGCATGGTTTCACAACTGCAAAACTAACTTTCATGAATTTATAAACTCAGAAATGGTAGATTTCAATGAGTTTACATCAAATGTGATGGAGCTACATTCAAACTTTTTCTGCCTGTGAATCTGGTTCATTCTGGAATGCTTTTTTAATTTCTTTTGGTTTTGGATTATGTTGAAGTTGACATGGGTTTTGTTGTTGCGTTCGTATTATGCAACTTTTTTTTAATGCTAAAAACTTAAATTAGTACTCCTTTTGTATGTTAGATTTGTGTTCATTACGTCTTTTGAAACTGTAATATCCACTTTTATTTTCACTAATATCGGATCCTTATTTCATTTCTAAAATTTCTTGTTACTTTTATTTTTTTTCAAAGAGAGAATGATATATTACAAATCGGATGTCTTCTCTAATTTTTATTTGATGAATGGTAGTTGTCTATAGGCTACAACTTAATACCAAATACTCAATTTAATGTTTTTTTTTTTGATAAAAAACAAATAATTAAATTAATTTTATTTAATTGATTACTAAAACAATGATGAATTATAATTTTTTATTTATAATAATGATTATTTTAATAATTAATAATTTTTAATTTTTGTAAATTGGTCATTATATATAAAATGACTAAAATTGGTTTCTAATAGAAAATTTTGTTGTAAGTGATATATACATATATAGATAAAAGTGAATATTTGTAAGAAATATTTCTAGTATTTTATTTACTATCAGACTTGAATATATAGTTTTATTTACTTGATTATAAATACATATATTTTTATTTTTTAATTATTTAATTGTTTTCTAGTTTCTGTTTTGTCTTTTTTTAATAATAAATGATTTTTCTTAACTTTTTTTAATAATAAATGATTTTTCTTAACAACAAGTAGTTGTTCAGTTTTGTAGGTAACGTTCTAGCTATATCATTTATCTATAAGCACTTTATAGATGAAGTTTTTACCATCATTTTTTATTGAAAATATTTTCTTGTATCAACTTAATTTTTTTTTTATTATTGACGAAATGATAACACATTTCTTGAATCTGACTTAATAAATCATAATCTGTACCTCTTCTTACCCTTTTATATATCCTAAAACATACATTTAACTAGGGATTATAAATAAACCTATCATGTGACTATTGTTCGAACTCATGTTTTGACAAAGAATTTTTATATTAATTTGAGTATGAATATGAGTTGAAAGATACTTGACTTTTTAGATTGGTTATGAGGATGGGGATGAAGATGTGATGTACATATCCGGCCCGTCCTAACACCCGTTATAATATCCCTACTTTTAAATAATTATATTATTTATTTTATCCTTATCTTTAAAAGAAAAATTTGAAAATCTTATATGTTTAATGTTTCATATTATATTTAGTTTGAACATTGACAAATAAATGTAGTTTTAAGAAATGTTATAACAAAAGAAAAAAAAATAATGATAAAAGTAGATCATAAGAACTAAACTAAATTATATATATATATATATATATATATATATATATATATATATATATATATATATATATATATTTATTTTTTTTTTTTAAAAATTTAATATAT
>Ga0214545_1009311_pt1 | contig 15043 bp, 6 predicted proteins | sample CNSS4metaG_FD_160064 | JGI IMG/M metagenome (GOLD analysis project Ga0214545, IMG submission 160064) | Root nodule microbial communities from cowpea collected in UCLA plant growth center, Los Angeles, California, USA - CNSS4 | ecosystem: Host-associated > Plants > Roots > Nodule | place: USA... | reverse complement strand
ATTTGCACACACACACACACACACACACACACACACATATATATATATATATATAGATATAACACTAATAAACACTAAATTTAATAGTTACAATACTAATTAACTCCATCAAATTTCAAACATTAAGGAAAACATGAAAAATTGTGCTCATAATTCTATTAAAGTAAATTAAATTTGTGAATATAAGAACTATTTAAATAAAGTAAGCTAATACCCAAAAAAAAAATCAAGTTTGATTTTTTTTGATTTTTTTTAAATGACTCAACAAATTGTATATCTTTTTAACAATGTTGTTATTTTGGGTAAATTGGCTAAGCAAATTTTAACTATTGAATACATTCATAAAATTATGATGAGAAGTTGAATTCTACATAACTAATAAGAGTAATGTAAGCTCTTTGAATATAATTCTAAATTCATGCAAGATTTGTCTTTCAATAAAATTTTTAAAATTAACTCCAACTAATTATTTCAACTTAAATTGATCATTAAAAGCATAAAACCACTTTTACTCTTTATAAATCTTACAATTTCATATATAAATAATTTCATCAACTACATATAATTTTTCTATTAAATCTTAAAATTGAAACAAGAGATAATTCTATTTCAACCTTTTATACTTAATCTAACTATTTCAAAGTTCTGAAACAAAAACCTCTATGATTCAAGATTAATTTTCAAATTCATTTTGCATACGTTCTTCATTCTTCAATTCATATTATAATTCCTTCACTTTTGGAAATTCAAATTTACCTACTTAAATTTCACAAACCATAATTTTATTTTCTACAAAAATGTTGTATAAAAATCACTTTAACACATTTAATGTAACCACCCCCAAAAATAGTATAAAACTATCTTTAAAGTGAATATATTAATGATCTTAAGTTATCCATATCACTCAGAAGCATAACCTACGTACATAATGCATATATTGTAATTACACTCTAAGTTGAAAGTTTTTCAAAATAAAAGGGGAACTAAATATACTTCAAAAGAAGGGACTATTACTACACAAAAATATACATATGTTTATTGTCCTTAGTATCAACTCCAAAGCACTATCCTAATATCAAGCCCCACTATCACCTACACCCTCACCTAGTCATGCATACAATGCGATCATTGCAAAAGAGAAACACAAAGAACAACTAAAAAAGGTAAGCTAGTGTTAATTTCAAGCAACCAAAATTTGTAAATTGATAGACTATATAATTTACTAACACTCAAGCTATTTTTGCACTCTTATTCCCATTCAAACACATTGTTATAGAATCCAAACTTACCTACTCTAGACTCAATTTCAGAAGACGTATTCAATGAGTTGAGTACCCATGTAGTCTTGTACTTGTCATATAACTGTGTGGCATAAAAAATCATGATCAACCTAGATTCACCAAGTCTAATAATCTCCTAGGACAAGGTTAGTTTACTATGGCATCACCAGAAATAGGCTGCCTACACAAAATCTTGCCATAGGATATCCTTCAACTTTCACCCTTAAACTCCATTCTCTATATGAGTTTGTGAATTTAGTAGAATTAGGATGACCACACCCTTGATATTCCTACTCAATGCATACATCGCACTATATGATATGGTATCCTTCCTTTGAAAAAAAAAACCTTATCCATACAACAAATACAATTCTCATGACATTTCAATATAATTGTATAGGGTGTCCATGTACGTCCCACTAATTAGTACAGTAGGGAAGCATGGGAGGGATGTACCCGGACATGTGCACAGTAGGAGAGGATGTTGTTCAAGTTAAGGCACAGTCATCAAAGGAAGATAGGGAGAAAAGAGGATGGACCCAGCTTGGTGTGGATGGATTCGTATACCCCGGCCTAGTGTCCGTGTACACCTCGGCCCAGGATATGGTGGGTGCCATGGATATTGGGCCGAGGTGTACACGGACACTAGGCCGGGGTATACGCATCCATCCACACCAAGCTGGGTCCATCCTCTTTTCTTCCTATCTTCCTTTGATGACTGTGCCTTAACTTGAACAACATCCTCTCCCGCTGTGCATGTGTCCAGGTACATCCCTCCCATGCTTCCTTACTGTACTAATTAGTGGGACGTACATGGACACCCTATATAATAATCATTCCATTATTTGGTCATAATGTACATCTATTATAGAAAACATTCCTCTAACAACATAATCATTCTTATAATATCAAATCTCAAAATTATCAATCCAGCAAAACCACCCAATGGATGAGAAGGGGTGCCCAATGTTGGATCAGATAGAGAGCTTTCTTGGAGAAAATTTCAAAGCCATGCCTAATAGGTTCAGATTTCCAGCCAGCAAGCTATTTGGCGCCCAACGATGGATCTGACGCCTAGTGGCTCAGGCTCCTGAAGCTATTTATCATTTAAATTCTAATTAATGTCAGTGGTACCTAAGTAACACCTGACGCTAGTCATCTATGGAGCTCTTTGTGATTTAAATTCAATTAGTGCCAAACAATATCCAAGTAGTGTCCAACACTATGTATACATGGAGCTCTCTAATATAAAAATTTAGGGCGGTGCCTAGTGGTACAAACTCAACCCCCAACGCCATATAAAAAGACCAATGAGAATGGGTATCATAGTTTTCTCAATTGACTATAATTTTGTAGTTTGATCCCTTTTATAAATTCGAATTGGAACCAAATCAATTTTGAAGTGCACCATTGGAAGCCAATTGCTTAAACTCATATATTATCACTTAATCATTCACTTACTCGAGGTAAAAAACCCTCTAACTCAAAGCTGCTCCTTAAAGCTTTATTCCTCACATGATGATCTAACTATAAAATTAAAATGATCAATTAGAAATCTAAACATATTCTTATGATCATAAGTAAACAGAGAGTCACTTTGGACTATTTGAGTAACATGTGTTGAACCACAAACCATAAGTAATTCAAAATACTAATTGACCTCAAAAAGAGCAAAAAGTGAACTTATTCTATTCTTAACTCTAATCGGGTGGATGAGTAGAGTTCTCTGCAAGGATCACTTCTACGATCTTTAATTTTCAAAAGAATGAAGATGAAGGTAGAAATCTAGAGAGAAGTTAGAAAAAGAGTTTTAGAAAGAAAATCTAGAGAGAAGATGTTTTTTATAAAATAAAAATCGATTAATAAAAATTATATTTATAACTTTGACTTTATATTAATAAAATAATCGAGTATCATCTTTAAAAATCACAAATCCTCCAAGACTATTTTCTAGGTCTTTGCATTATTCCACACTCGTATTAACATACAATAATTTAAAAGACATAATTTCAAGAACACATTTTAATTTATCAATACTTCAATATATTTCATAGTTCTATATTATTCACAATCATTTCACATGAGTCAAAGGTTGAATTTTAAATTGTTCATAGAATGAGGTTAAGACGTCCACTTGTCAATTCGTAGTTTTATTTTGTTTATTTTTTAATTTTTTGGTGATCCATGTGTCAGGTCCCGTGGTATGACACATGACACTGTTATTGTTATGTGACAGGACAATGTCACGTGTCATTATCTTGTATTCATTTCAATCTTTATATATGTTTTTTTTATTCAATTCAGTGCCATTTGTTTTAAAATGGAACAATGTTGTTCTTCTTCAAATTGGGAAAATTTATTATTTATACAAATGTTATATAAATGAAAATGATCAAATTAAGTAAATTTTTTAAAAATAGAACTTAATTAAAATAAAAATAAAATTGAGGACCTACTTTTAAATAATTAAGCCATTTTAAAATGTGTGCTTTGTAAGATATATGTGTTTTTTAAAAAAGAAACCCAATCGAACGTTTTCCAATTTTATTTGCTATGTTTCAGCACGCCTAAAATTACCCTAACAAACGAGTTTAATATATGCTTCGCCTTATAACTCGCTAATAAATAAAATAATATACACTGTAATGACTTTATTCTTGCAAATCCTATCCATCTTTATATATTAAACTACCCTTCATTAAATAATATGTGTGAATTAAAATTGAGAAGTAATTTTGTAAACGTGGCTTGGTTGTTTTTAGTTTATTTTATTTTCAGTGAATTTCGTATCTTATACTCGATTCATAAGTTTTTTATTAACCAGAGACTACCTTTTAAGTATTTTATTTTAACATGTACTTCTAGATTCTACACAAATTCTTCATGCAGTTTAATTAGTTTACAATATACTTTTTTAAATGCTTATTTTTTAACACAGTTTAAATTGTACATAAATATCAAGAAATTCTCATGCAATACATCAAATCTTTTTTTAAAAAAAATAGGTAGAGGGGAATAAATTTGCTAACAACGTGTTCGGCAAAAAAAAAAAAAAAAAAAAAAAAAGAGTTCTCTATTCACTACATCTATAATGTATAATTGTGGGGTTTTTTAGTATTTTTTTCAACATCAATATGTCTTTATGCCATTGATCATAATAGAATTAGAAGATACATCGAATATGCCAACTTCTGAGACTAGTCAGATACCACTACTTCATCTTCAAGGCATCCAGCATCAGCCACCACTCATTAAATTATACTTAATTAATATTTTTCGCTCTTAGTTTCAATTATATATGATAATATATTAACGTGATTACTTCAATTTTTTTTTTAAATTATGATTCTTTTTTAAAATTTTCAATTTCTCATGTTCGTCTAAATATTTGAGTATTATTTAAATATGTACGTATTGTCTATATAAAAATTCACAAAGGAGAAAAATGAAAAGAAAAGTGAAATGAGTTTCTTTAAGGGTTAACATTACTTTGTCTGCAAGTTAAAAATATATAATTTTAGTAAGTCATAGGGTGGAATTTATATAAATTAATTTATTCATAAACTAAGTTTATCTTTTAAATAAAATATTTTATTTTTTCCTATTTTTTTAAAATAAGTTTGTTTATTTATAATGAATTTTAGTATGAAGCAGTTTTAAAATATCATAAGTAAAAATTTTAGTTTAAGTTTGGTAAATTTGAAAGATTTTATGGAGTGCAATCATGGTTTCAAGAAGAAGAAAAGAAGAAGAAAGTGAAATTTGATGGTTTGGATAGTAAATTTAGGAAGAATGAGGTTGGATGCATATATTTGATTGAATTTACAATGATTTTCAGGAAAATAAAGCAAAGTGAAGTTTACCTAATCGTTTTAAAATAGAAGAATTTCATTAGCTAAAAAAGAATTGAAGAATCTATGTACTCTAACTAAAGGAATCAAACGCACAATTAAACTATTAGAGCACTATTCAGTTATCATGTCAAATCCGATTATTAATAAACACAGTTTTACAATAATTTTTGGCATCACTACTTTTTATTTTATTTATTTATCTATCTATCTGCATTATACCTATCTTTAAATAAGATGTTTCACTCTATTTGTTATTCTTTTTGTTGTGCAAGATATATTAACCTAGAAAATAGCAAAGAATAATAGTAGTCTTAACAAATACTTTTAATTATTTTATTAATAAAAGTCATATTATAAATAGAGATTTTTATTAATCGAATTTTATTTTATAAAAATTATTATCTCTAAAAAAATTTCTAAATCTTTTTTCTATCTTCTTTCTAAATTTTTGGCTTCATCCTTTATCTTTTTTAAGATTGGAGTATGCCGTAAAACTCTTGGTGGCAAAGTCTATCTATCTACATGTTGTACAAATTTTGTGATGTTTTGAATAATTAATTTTTTCTTTCTTAGCATTTATTCTAGTTAAATAGTTAATTTTAGATTAGATTCTTTTCTTATAGTAAAATCTCATCTTTTATAGAATTAGTGTTAATAAAGTAATTTTAGCATTTCTTTATAGGATTGTATAAGTAGTATTAGTCTTAGGACTCTAGCTTAGTATTCATTCGTAGCATTTAGTACTTTAGTTTGGTAAGCTAGTCTAGATAATCTAGTATTAATAGGAGTATATTCTAGATCTCGTGCATTAGTCCAATACATTGCATTAGTATTAGTTTTATTCGATTAGAGTCTTAGTTAGTAATTAGATATAGTTTTGGTCAGTTAGAATCTAGGTGTAGTTGTTACAAATTTTTAGTAAAATTAGTCTAGTTAAATAGGTTAGTATAGGTTATTTTCATTGGATTGGAGTGATTAATAAAAGTGAACCAAAGGTAATCAAGGAGGGTTGAGTGAAGTTGATCACGAACAAATCAATGGAAAAGAAATCATAAGCTGCGTTGGGCATGACCAAAATTTGGCCAAATGCTGCACAATTGACTTTGAAGTTGACCTTTTGAAAATCAATTTATATCTTTGTGCCAACCATGGAGAACTTTAAGGACAACTAAATACACTTGCACAGGGCTAAATGAAGGAAATTTAAAGGGAATTACAAAAGAAAATGCAAGTTATTGCAAAAAAGACTAATCAAAGAGTGGTATAGTTGACCAGGGTTGACGTTTCAAACTAAAGTTTCAAATCAATTATGGTTACTTAAGATAGAAAATATTAGTTGTTTGCATCTGCTACAAACTCAATGGATGATTGGAGAGTTGAGGAAGTGGTGTTGCACTTAATCAAGGCTAACTTTACCATGTTAGACTAGACTAGTTAGTTAAGGTAGTTTTCTTAGTTGAAAGTAGGAGAAGAGTTAACTAAATCCGGTTAGTTTAGTTTAGGAAGGTGAATCATTGTATAAAGGGAGTTTGGAAGCAAAAACTTACACACCCATACCACACTTCCACAAACCATAACACAAAAACCTTTTCTCTCATTTCTCTCTCGAGTTTTCTCACGTTTTGGCTTGGAGATCAAGAGTTTTGGTGAGAGGAAGGCTAAAAAACTCCCATATTTGTATTCTCAATCGATATCATGCTTTAACATGTGTTCAATGTCAATTTTGCACTATTCCTACTATATGTTCATGTTCTTGATCGAAGCCAAACTGTCTCAAGAGCCTTCTATCCTCTGCCTCTACTTCTTGGGACTTGCCTTTGAATAATTTTTGAATTACACTCCTAAAGGTAAGGTACCTGCAGACACTCTGACGCTGAAGTTAGTAACACTTCAATAGAGCGTGTATATTCAAATTGAGTTGAGTTAGTTGCCCTTACCTTTGAATACTATACCTTATTTTATATTACTTGGTTTTTCTCCTGACTTCATTGCTTTCACAATTGTTTCCCTTCTTTCATAAATAGTAATAAACTCCATAATGTCCTACTATAACTGTCTAGGATCTGAATGCCCATTATAAGTCCACATTTTGACTTAGATTACCTTGTTTGCTACCGCATTGGGTCAAGACTTGTCATGGCCTTAATTAGGCCAGGTGATATTCGACCAAATGGGTCGAGAAGTACTCGACCTCCACAAACGAGATGCTCCTGACCCCTTTTTGACTAGCCCTTCATCTATTTTTTCTCCCTTCACTAACAAGGCCATATCTATATGCATACTAGGTCGAGTACATCTGGGCCTCCCCTAGGCCATTAATATCTCGGCCTCCCTGTACAATTCATGTTGTGTTTGCATTTTTCACTTAAGTTCTACTCAAATCTATGAATTGACCACAATTTCTTCCATATTCTACTATTTTTGGGTTATGGATTCATAATTATAACCAAGTGTGTCTAAAAGACCAAAATGCACCATTAACGAGGCTATTGGAAGCAATTTTGTGATAAACACAAATTTAAGAGTTTTTTATTTCACGCCACTGAGATTTTTGCATTCTTGCATGAGATTTTTTTTGTTAAATTGTAAACGTTTTAGACTTGTGAGATGATTGCCCTGCACTTTCACCATGAACACTACATTGTCACAACATAGATTCTGTGATTTTCTGGTTTCATCGCGATTTTTTATTTCTCTAGTTCTTAATTAGATTTATAGACATATAGTAGTTGTATTAGGTGTTTAGGATATGTTCCATTCAATTGCAATGAAAATAGAGCATTTTAATTTCATTCGTGCATTTCATAGAATACCCAGTGGAAACTAACCTCGTATTTGGATGAAGCATTTCAACAATTCTAAAAAATTAAAATACATTGCATTTGAAATTCTTGCAATTGAATTCCCTTCATTTTCTAAATAATTTGTTTGGATAAAGTAATTGAAATATTTTAATTTTAATATCTTGTTTGAATAAAATAATTGAATTTCTCTTATGAGATAAAATTTTATTTTTAATAATATTTATTTAATATATAATTTTTGAAATTAAATTTAACAAATATAATTGTAACCTTAAAATATTTAAATTCGGCCAAATTTAGATCGAGCTGACTCGACCAAATTCAGCCAAATTTTTGCTGATGTAAACTCAGTCCTATTTGACCAAATTTAGGTTGGAGCCAACTCAGTCACATTCCGCCAATTTTCGGATGGTGTAGACTAGACCAATTTTTTCCAAATTTCAATTGAGATCACCTTAGCCAAATTTGGATGAATTTCAAAATTTGGACGACCTGGTCCGTTTGGGTTGTCATCGTCTAGTTCATCAGACCCCAACCTGTTTGGGTTATTGGGTCTGCCCGACCTGTCTTGGTTGTTAGGCCCACCTGACTTGTTTGGGTTGTCAGGTCTGTCTGGCCCATGTGAGTCATCAAGTGCGCCGACCCATTTGGGTCGTGGTGCTTGCCTGACTTGTTTTCGTAGTTGGTCCCGCTAGGCCCGTCTGTGTCGTCGGACCTGCTTGGTCTATTTGGATCGTTTGGTCGGCCTGACCCGTATGGGTTGTCGGACCGGTCCAACCTATTTAGGTCATTTGGGTCGTCTAAGCCTAATTGACACTTCTAATATTGAACAATGAGGAATTTTACAAATTGTGAAATTTCAAGTTCCTTCCTTTTTGAGTGAATTTCAAATTCTACTATTTTAGTGATTTGAAATATCTTCTTAAAATTCCTTAATTTCAATTCTCTTTTAATTTCCCCATCCAAACAAGTCCTTTTACTCCAAAGAAATTCAAATTCTCAAAATAAATGAATTACTCTCTTAAATTGCTTCATCTGAACACACCATAACATTGTGATTAGATGAAGCATTTCAACAATGCTCAAAAATTGAAATGCTTTGTATTTGAGTCGTCGCGCCTGCCTAACCCGTTTGGGTCGTCGGACCTACCCGACCCCTCTGGCTCGTCGAGTCGTTGGTCCGGCTCGTCGAACCCACTTATGGACTGAGTCAAATTAACAACTCTACTAGAGAGTCTAGAGTGTGAGGTTGAGTGAGAAGAATTTCAAATTCTACCTATTTATATGGTATTTGAATTTCTACTAATTTAGCTAATTGAAATACTTCAAAAAAATGTTTGCATTTGAAATGCTTTTTAATTTCTCTATCCAAACAAAGCATTTCATTACAAAGAAATCTAAATTCTTCAAAAAAATCAATTGCTTCATTAAAATACTCTATCCAAACACACCATAAGGTTTGATAAGCCTTTCATCAAACAATTTGTAAATTGTTCATTCCAATGAATTTTAATTGATTTGAAACTTCATTTTTCATGTTGTAGTTACTATTTTTACATATTAAAAATCCATCATATCATCTAGTTTTCGTTGTTCTATGAGTAGTTCATGCTCTAGCTCATGCATTGCATAGTAGCTTATTCGTTTAATTACTTTAGTTAATTAAAGTTTCCCCACCACAGAAGCATTTGCATCTCCAATTTGTTGTCCACGGATTGATACCAAGGTTGACTCTATATTAAACTTTTAGGGTAAAATTGGTTTTGACTAAAGTCTTATGCGATTAAAAAGGCTTTATCACTACTTGATGAGTTTTTCAAACGAAGTAAGTTCATCTTTTGCTCTTTTTAGAGTATTTTTTGTTTTTATAATTCATGTGTGAGGTTAAGGGAATATATGTGTCATCTCAAAGCTTTTGATGAGTCTATGTTCAATTAGGATTGCTAGGGTATGATCAAATCATTGATCTAAGCCTTCTTTATGCATATATTACCTTCTCTATAGTTAAAATTTGCTTATAGAAGAAAGAGATCGTGTTTTGTGCTCTTAAGTCAGCTTAGGAAATCTAGATATTTAAAAAGCTTTGTTGAGATTGATTAATGGGTTGATTGATGAAAATTTGTGGTTATAATACATTTAATTGAGCATGTATTGTGGTTTTGTTTGATTGATGAATATGGTTCTTTGATATGGTAAACTTGTTGGTGAAGAATTGAAGTGTATTTCAGAATGGGTAAGGGAACTTAGTTATTTAAAATTGAATATGCCTAGGTATAGAACTATGGTTTACTGCTAATTTGGATTCATTGATTTTGATATGTAATCACTAACATAAATGAACGGTTTCAACATTTTATTGGGAGACATAAATTAACGTTTGTTGTCCTTGTAACAGATGTAAATGAACAATTGTTGCATTTATAATAGACGTTAATTTACGTTTGTTATAGGGACAACATAAGTTAATTTGTGGTATTTTATGAAAAAAATTAAGCCAAAATTTATGTCCTCTGGAAGCATTAGAAATGAATACATAATACAATAATAGACCATAAAAAGTTTAATAATTTTTTATGGGTATCTCAAATAAAGTTGTAAAGTATAGAAAAATGGGTAAAAAATACAAAAAAATATTAAAAAAATCACTTTAAATAATGGATTTTTTGAAAATACTATGGAAATTTCCACCACATTCTTCACCCCATGTGCAATAACTTTAATTTTTGGAGCGTCTCCATTCGAGGCTATTAGCAAAAGTTATGACCATTTGAAGCTTTTAACCACCAAATCTTGACAACTTTAAATATGTGACCAATATGTCATATGTTAACACTCTACATTTAAATACAACCTAATAGAAGTTAACACAAAAATTTGAGTCAAAAATCATTTTCTAACTATTTTTAGTGATTTTGCCAAAATCGGGATCATATGGTTATGAAAGTAAAAGTATTAAGAAAGAAAGAATCGTGATGGAGTGAATGAGGGTGCACACTCATTGACCAAATAAAAGATAATTTCCCTTCTTAATTCTAAACGTTTGATGAAAGGAGTGATAAACAATAGGTAGTTGCTAGAGAGTATGTTGTGTAGTCAGTAGATGTTGAGAGTATATGTATAGAAGAGTTGGGTTGTTAGAGGAACAATTGTATTTTTTTTTGTTTCAACACTGACTTTTAAACAAGTTTTTCACCTTTATGGTTTGTGTGTAATGTTCAATAATGGTCGAGGAACACAAATTCAAGGTCATCTTGATTTGCTTACCTTTAGAAGTGTTGGAAAAAATATTTGAGACAATCTTTTTGCTCGAAGATATTAAGTTGTGTGTTGTGTACCAATGAAATGGGGAAAGTTGAGTTTCTGTTTTAATTTTCTCACGCTACTTGATATACTTGCTCTCTATTATTGCTTATTAAATATATAGAATTTTTGTAGGCTAGAATTATAGAGAAGTATAGAGATGTATTTGAATGGGCAGATTATGTACCAACTTTTTGATTTTTAGAAGCTGACAAGATACATTCTGATGCATTCCCTGCACTTGTTGCTGATGTATTTGTTGGGGAGCATGGAATAATAGCTCTTGCATTTGGCAAGTCATATTCTCTTTTAAAGTATTTGAAAATTGTTCTTTTATCTTAAATGTATTATTTGCATTTGATTTTAACTTTTTCTTCTTTTTTGATTTAGTATGTGTGTGGTGGTGATTAGGTTATATACGATTTTTCTAGCCAATTAACCTGTGACAAAGGCCCAAGCAGTTGTAGCTCTCACTACGAAAATGCTTTTGACATAGTTAATAAAGAGCTTGCATGCGTTGATGCAGAATCTTTGTTTGATAATGTTGTTGCTTCTCATAGTGTTTTAGTAGCTCAAGTTGAGAAGGATATCATTGCAAGTTTTGAACAGAAGCTTTCCATAGAGAGGTAAAATATCAATGTTGTTGATAAAGTGGCCAAAGAGGCAACATGCGAGTTAGAAAGGTTGAGGGTTGAGAGAGAAGAAGATAGAATTTCCTTGATAAAGGAACGAGTTGCTATTGAATCATAAAAGGTTGTTTTTTCTAGGTTGAGGCATGTGACGGAAGACCATCTACAAAACATTATGAGTGACAAGGTTGAAATAGCTCATGAAAAAGAGAGGATTAGTAAGCTTCGGGAACTGGCAGAAAATGAAGAGAAGGAAATTAAGCGAGTGTAGTATGAGGTAGAGGTTGTACGAAAAGCTTTGTCGATGGCCAAGTAAAATTATGAAAATTCATGAAGCAACTAAATTGGTTTGATCATCTTTAAATTATGGTTATAACATAAAATAATTGTGGGAACTGGAAAATATAAATTCCAGTCACTAATAGTTCAAAAGAAATCATTTTGTCTGCAGTCTTGTAATATAGTTGTGTTATATTACAACCCAAGTGTTTAGTTTTAGGTTATGGCCAGAGGATGTGGAAAAATGAGTAAGTGCATATGTAGTGGCCTTAGAGAGGGCTAGAGATCATCGAGAGAGGAATGGAACAAAACCATTTGCCTTCCTTAAGGAATCTACTAGAGTTATAGTGTTGAATCCTGAGGAGTAGTTATTGGTTCAAGATACGGTTGACCAAGATGAAAACTTACTGGACCAGCTAAAGAAAATGGCAACAAATGTTGGAGGAAGAGCTCGAGATATGATTGACCAGATTATCCTCATAATTTCTCAATTCGTATCAAGATTGAAAGAATGGACACGCAAATCTGGAAAACAAGCAAATTCTAGGTTATTCAAGAAACATGTTTGATATAATTGATGGATATACTTTGATCATTGTAGGATTGATTATCTACTTTCCTTTTTGAATGTGTATTGCAAATATTGGAGTTGTTTAGACACTCTAGAGAATCATTCATTTTCTTTGTTTTCTTTTTCATTATCGATATAGGTTTATGAACATGACTTATAATAGAGAGTGAATAATTGTGAAGTAATTGCAATGAACAAAACAATATTTCTGGAAGATTAATATAACTATGACAAATTAGTGGCGGATTAAGGAGAATAAAATGTGACAAATTAGCTACAGATTAGCGAGAACATAATTGCGACAAATTAGTTACAAATTATCGAGAAAACAATTGCGACATATTAACTATTAATTAGCGAGAAAATAATTGCGACAGATTAGCGAGAAAAGAATTGTGACATATTAGCTATGGATTAGCGAGAACAAAATTGCGATAAACTAGCTACGAATTAGCGATAACAAAATTGCTACAGATTAACTACGAATTAGCTAGAACAAAATTGTGACAGAATAATTACGGATTAGCTAGAAAAAATTGTGACAGATTAACTACAAATTAGCTAGAATAAAATTGCGACAAATTAGCTACAAATTAGTTAGAATTTATAAAACTTTTTCACTTCAATTAGCGAGGGATTAACAACTAATTAGTTACGGAATAGCGAGGTCTTATATCCTCTCTAATTAGCTACCTAGATTTAGCTAAGAAACATTTTCTAACAATTTGATAATTAATTTGTCGCAAAATGTTATAATTACAAATTAGCTAAGAAATTTTCTGTAACTAATTTGTTACTTTTTTTAGTGCTATTTTATTAAACAATATTGCTTTTTGTATTTCCTTCCCCATATATATGATTTTTGGGATGAGTAGGACACTTTCTCTGTTTTTATAAAATATGAAAAATCATCTAATTATTTATTTCAATATGAATTATGTCCTAGTAATAACAAAAATAAAATGATAAAGTCAGGTTAATTTAATGTTTTAATATAATATATTAATATTAGCATTATATATAAGTTTGCGTCTAACACACAATTGTTTGCTTCTTCTTTTTTCCAATAAATTGTATGTAAAAAATCTAGTACAATCAATCGGGTTGATACAATCAAAATATAAACTAAACTTATTCGAAAAATATATTAAATTTAATTTTGAAACTTGAATTCATTCTCATTTAAGCGAAAGTTTGGTTTAACTTTGCTAGTTAGAATCATAAATTACACTTAATTGTAATTTTACAAAGCTAATAAATTTGGTCCCTATTTTTTTTTTCCTGCAATTTTAGTTTGTTATTTTAGTTATTTACAATTTTTATTTTTGAATTCCTAAAGGTGATTTTCTTCTTTATAATTTTTATTTTCAAAATATATATTGAATAGCTGTCAAATTAGATTTGCAAGTCTCAAGTCGCTAGACCCTCTTTAGTCTTGTAAAAAAATTAATAAGGACCATGGGTTTCGTCAACTGTACTGCCATTTCCAAATTAAAAAAATATATAAAAATTGAACTGAAAAATTATGAATAATTAAAAATCAAAAAACCAAAATGACATAAAAAATTACACTAAATTTTATATAATTAAAATTAAAAGATTAAAATTGAAAAGAATTACAAGATTAAAATTATGAATTTTGTAAACTACAAGGATCAAAATTACAATTTAAAAAAGGAACATACATAATTCTAAAATAAGTACATGTGAAAGAAGAAAAAAGAGAGAAAAAAATGTGGCCATTTTTTCATATTATTTTAATTTTAATAAATCTAATTATCTTCATTGAATTTTTGTTCACATCAGAAATAAAGTTATTTGCAAACAAATATATGTTATTTACAACTAAGTACACTCTAAGGCATTCTGCTATTACTGAACTGTCATAATTATATAATATATGGATTTTGCTTTTAACAGAAGAAATTAATGAAAAAAGTTTATTCCGTGCCCCTCAAATAAGTTTAATTAGTTTTAAGTAGTTGTAAGCAATGTATATATAGAGATGGCAAATAAACCTGTTTCCGTGGGTATTGTCCGAATCCGTTCCCGTTTTGACAGGAAATCTCCGCATTGACTGGATATGGGTATGAATATGAGGAATCCCCGATTTTTTCAATTGGGTATGGGGATGGGGATGAGGATGAATATATCCCCGCCATAATACCCGTCCCCGCCATATTTTCATCATCGTTTAAATTATTAAAATATTCACAATTAATTAAGTAACCCTATATATTCTTTTTATTTTTTATTTCTTCTAAATATTTGGTTTGTCATGAAACTCATTCGCATCTCCAATATATTTTTTATCTTATCATAATCT
>Ga0214545_1009310_pt1 | contig 15043 bp, 4 predicted proteins | sample CNSS4metaG_FD_160064 | JGI IMG/M metagenome (GOLD analysis project Ga0214545, IMG submission 160064) | Root nodule microbial communities from cowpea collected in UCLA plant growth center, Los Angeles, California, USA - CNSS4 | ecosystem: Host-associated > Plants > Roots > Nodule | place: USA... | reverse complement strand
TGGAAAAAATCGAGACCCTGAATCCTCTTCACTAATCAAGAATTTCAAAAACCTCTTCTTTAACTCCAACAATAAAGAACTTTTAGATTTTTTAGAAACTCATACTTTTACATTTTTTAAATTTTTAATTAATATGTTTTAAGAAAATTTAAGGTACGAATTTATTTGTGAATTTGTGTCTCTAAATTAAGAAAATAGGAATATGACATAAAATCTCATCAAAACTTAGACTTTTTTTTTTCATGTATCTTTACGTTGTTATGTGATTTGTTTCATATTAGATTTAATAATTACGTTCAAATTCTAAATAACATGATTTCAAACATGTATTTCATATAAATTTTACATAAATTTTAAAGTTAATTTAAAAATATTTTTATAAATATTTAATAAAAATGTTAATTTTAATAAAAATGTCAATATAAGATTTACAAAAAAATAAATTGAGTATTAATTTAAGGAAGAACAATATTATTTTATTTTTACAAATATTTGAACTAAAAGGAAACTAAAAAAAATATAAGACTAAATTGAGACCATGTTCATGTATCATTGTCACATTACACTAGTCCCATCATACTGATTGTGTTAGTGACACAATTATAAAGTAACATGTGAAAAAAAATTCAAAAAAGTTTTAAATTGGCACATACTACGAACTTTATCATCATTTGTACAAAATTAACTGCAAGAATAAAATTGAATTACTTTTAAAAAAATTAAAACTAAATTAAATCAAACTAAAAAAATGAGGATCAAATCGGAAAAAAAAAAATGTGAGATCAACTCAACACTTCTTAACTTCACAATAGTCTAAACTTAAATATGAAGTTATTATAGTCACAATTTTTCTAGACACACAACTTCACTCCACCACATATACTCTATAATATATATATATATATATATATATATATATATATATATATATATATATATATATATTACTATTTTGTTGTATATTTTAATTATTTATATGGATTGTAGCAGGAGATATATATGGGCACACAGAATGAATAAATTCATATACTTATCTCTTAAAATATGACAGTTTAATTGAAAATGGAATGTGGGAGTTGACTTGGTAGCAGACATATATGTTGGTAACTTTTTGTGTCTTCCATTTCTAAGTGGCATTGAGCCCTCTGGATATCCACTGTCACATGCAAACAATTAAGAATTATCCAAAATAAAACAACAAAGACCTCATTATTTTAGACTTAATGTACTTTGATAATCTCTGTCATCTCGACAGTGTGTGAACATAATCCCCTTATGGAAAATTAGCAGGTTTATTGCAGATATCAATTTGTGATTATAAATTAGCAATATGTATCAGTATCATTATCAAATGCTTTTGTTTTGATTTCAAATTTAATCTATACATATGGTCTTTTTAATTCAATTTAGATATATGTGGGGATTAAATAAAATCAAGACAATTATTGGCATGTGGTAGTATCCTGTCACTTAATATTAATAGTGTTAAGTGTATATCATAACAGAGACTGAGACCTGATACGTGGTAAAAAAAAATTTTTTAAAAATTTTAAAAATATTAAAATGAAGAAAAATTAGAGATTGACACATGACACGTCATTAACAATGTTAATTTTTTTTTAAATGAACATAATTAATGTACTTTTTCAAAAGTTTGGACGTAATTCACATCTTTTTAAAAACGGGTACTAAATTGATACATTCCGAGTACCATCTGACTAATTAAACCTATAAATAACTTTGAATTGAACTAATATCGAATTGGCAATTAATTAAAATTAACTGATTTTATTATAAAAGTAGGGCCTATCAAGAGATTTTAGAGAAATATTATACTATCAATACATGAGTTCAATTTATATAAAAATTTAATATCATTTTCAAAATCTTACAAAAATGAGTTTATGGATATTTTAATTTATGAGATATATTTTTTTTTAATTTATACTTATTATAGAATTTAGACTTACACATAAATTCACAACCATAATTTATTTTCATGATTTATTTTTAGAGACACTCAAATATATGTTCGTATATATTGGTTGTGGAATTTTTTAGACAAAGAGAGATGGAAGCAATAAGACCAATAATTTTTTCTGTTAAATTATTTTTTTAGTTATTATTTTTGTCAAGTTGTGTAAAGTTGGTTTTCTAGTTTTTGTTTATTTCAATTTGGTATTCGTTTTTTTAAAAGTGATTCAATTTGGTTTTTTTAAAAGTGATTCAACATTGTTAGTTTGATCAAACAGTGTTGAAGTCAACATTCATTTTGTGGTTTTTTTGATTTTATTTTTATTTTTTTGTATTTTACACATGTCACTTCATAGTTGTGTCGTGTATCAAAATGATTCAATTTAGTTCCTATATTTTTTTTTTTAATTTAGTCCCCATTTTTTTACAAATGAAGCAATATTGTCCCTCTCTAAATTGAGACTCAATTTACTTTTTTATAAATCTTATGCTGATATTTTTACTAAAACTAACATTTTTTTTTAAATATTTGTAGAAATATTTTTAAACAAACTTTTTATTTTTAGTTTTATAATTAAACAAAGTTAAACATCAAACCTAATTTTAATAATTAACCATTTTGTCATCATATATAGAGGTATCAAGTGTACCATGTACTACAAATTTAGTGAAGATTAAAAATCAAATAACTTGTTACACATAAGTTTAAGAACTAAATTTCAACTTCAAAACAAAACCAAATTTAATGATTCGTATAGAATTTAAAGTGAATTTAAAAATATTTCTAAAAATAGTTAATAAAAATATTAATTTTAATAAGAATATCATCATAAAAATTATACAAAAAGTAATTTGAGTCTCAATTTAAGGAGGACAATATTGCTTCATTTTTAAAAAAAAATTAGGACTAAATTTAAACTAAAAACAAATATAGAAATCAAATTGAATCATTTTAACATGTGGCATGATTGTGAAGTGACATGTGTAAAAAAAATCTAAAAAATCACAAATTGACACGTGTCATTGACTTTAACACCATTTCATCAAAATTGACGACAATAACCAAATTAAATCATTTTTAAAAAATTGAAGACCAAATTGAAAAAAAAAAACTATAGCATCAATTTGACACTACATGATAAAAACAAGGACCAATAATTTAACTTTTTTTAGAAAGAATAATAATAACTTTTTTGTTTTGTAATACAATGTACCTAGATATCTCTCTAGTTCTTGTCCACCACATGCATTCTGAAATAGGGTTTGTTTGGTTTTCCTTTGATTTAGAGGATGTCTGCCACATTGGAGCCTCAATCAAATAGGTCAAAGACTCTATGCTTGGATTCCAATTGAAGACCAAAGTGAAGTGGTGCACTACATAAATCAACAAATTTGTCAATGGACTAAGTTAATATTATAAAGTAAATAATGTAAGTTGCATTTGTTGTTGGATTTCATTGCTCACCCAAAACATTGTCCAATGTCTATTCATACTCCATATTCCAATCACAAGTTGCTATAGTGGGTTGACTTTTTCCTTTCCACTACCTTAAAATAAGGTTGGAATAGGTTGACTCTTTCAAAACATCCACTATTTTTTTATGAGGGATTCACATGCATCATCAATAATCAAAATAAGAAGAAGAAAGTTTAAATTAGATTTTTCTGTATCTATTTTAATTTATTATTTACTAACTTATTTTATTTTCAATTTTATCTACATTTTGTTCCTTTTCTTTCTTATTTTTTACTTAATTAAACATGATGATACAATAAATATGTTAGGCACAAGGATTTCATTAAGATGTGTTATGGAAACTAGATGAGGCTTATAAATTTTTGGAAACTAGACTAACTAAATGTGTTTATTTTACGGTGATTATAGCAAAATTAAGGATAAAAAGATGAACAAGGTATATTTAAGTCTTATTTTAATGAGTACAAACTCTTTTTATTGCTTTTAATTATTATTATTATTATTACTACTATTATATAAAAAGAAACTTTTGGTCAAAGCCTTCATATTTTTATAATAATTCTAAAATGTAACCCAGACTTTTATAAGAAAAATATTGAGTTAATATATATATATATATATATATATATATATATATATATATATATATATGTAAATATTTAGAATAATTTGATTCCTCATTAACATTACGACAAATTAACTTGTTCTCAAATAAAATTTTCTAAACTTTATTTATACAAATAATCTTATTCACTGTTCACGTATATAATTCAACCTTTGAGACAAATTTTAACTGATAAATATTGAACTTTTTACTGGAAAAAAATATATAAAATCATTGTTCACAGAAGGATAATATTATAACCCCAACTAATTAACCTTTTTAAAATTAAATATTTTTGTAGTGCTAGAGTTTGGTTCTCACAAGTCTCTCAAGGCTTATATATATTAAAAAAAAACAACAAAGAACTTTCCTTATAATTTTCTACTCTCCTAAAATTAACTCACGTTAAAAAGAGTTTAAACGTCAAATTATTTCTTTATTAATTTGTTCCTTATCTCGTAAAAAAGTATTTATTTTGTTGTAATAAGAAGTAATATTCATGTAAGCAAGAAGTGATCTAATGATGAAAAAAAAAACACTCATATTCTCAAATTTAGAAGATGATAAAAATATATTTAAAATTGAAAACAATAACACTTGTAAAATCTCTTTGACTATAATAAAACCTTTTAAAAAAAGTTAAAAGATAATTGAACATAGTTCAATTTAAGTAAAATAGTATAATGAAGATTGTTAGTTCTGTTATATGTTTATATTTGCATTTTCATAAGGGTTACAATGTGGGTCAGACCAACTCGTTTAGATCCGGCCTGCACTTAGTATGTAGATGCAGGCTCAAAAGTATGTCCTGTTTCATATAGGTTTTAGCTCGCGGGCCCATGTCTCGACCCTTTTTTTTTATAGATTTTTTATGGTAAAGTTTTCAATGTTTAACAAATTAAAAATTATTCATAAAATTAAGCAAAGATCTTGGAAAGTTGAATGATAAATTGACAAACCAACATTTTTATCATATCCATATTTGTATTTTGACATGCACAATGAATTATTTAAATTTTAGCACATTCAGAAATACATAACATTTATCTTTTCCACTCATACAAGAATTTGGAACGTCCATGCAGAAGTCCAAAATGAAAGTAATTAACATAGACAAGTGCACGTTTTTTGTTTATACGAGTTGCGAGCCAGCCCACTCCACCCCACATCTTGCTTGTATAGGCTACGACTTATGCGGGTCAAGCTTTTGCTGGCCAGCTAACTCAATATCTCGGCTTGTCTCACGTTTTTTCGACGGACTTGCGGGTTGGTCTGTCAAGCCAAACCCACGTTTTACATAAGTTTCACAAACTTTTGCTAACTTGTTGATACTAGCATCAAACCATTTACTCATTCATATTCACTTCTAGAACTTATGTTATCATTACAAGAAAAATCATTAAATAATAATTAATTCTAAAGAAAAAAGTAATTAATGACTAATTTATATATTAATTTATAAAAAAATTATTGGTATCCAAATATTATGAATAGAAAATATGGCTGGTTGACTATTAGTATCTAAATTGATTTATAATGTTAGCTACTTTAGGAGTTTGGATTCTCTATTGATTTTTCTTTGTTGTTCCCCTGTTGTGCTTTCAAATTACACTTATGATCATTAATTTTAAAATATATTAAAATTATCTCTAAAATATTAAAACAGTGTGTTTTAAATGTTAGACAAAGAATAACACAAAAAAATTCAGCAGAAAAACTAGACTCCTACTTTAGTTACTAAGGATGAATTAATGTATAAATTATAATTATGTTTTTCTTCACATATGCTTTTGTGTATAAATATTTTATTGATATTGATATTAATTTTAAAATGAATATAATCAATGTTGTGTATATTTTATTGAATTTTATCTTAATATTAAAGTCATAGCCAATTATAATTTCCATCTAATCATTTATGTGAACGATATTTTAATATTACGTTAATTTTAAATTCATAAAAGTAATTACGAACTTTTTCAATATTGTTATTATAATAACGATGAAAAATAATTAAAAAGAATAAATAAAATTAGTTTTCTTATTTTTCATTACACTATCGAAATAGAGCATTAAAGCGAGTAGCACTTTGTGATTTGGACATTGGTGAAGAATGTAGACTATGAGGTTTTTGAAGTTGGTAGCTCATTATTGCACTATGCAAGTTGAAGTTCGCTTCTTTATTGTTTCTCTGTGCGCTGTTAATTAATTTGTCGCTGACTTTGACCCCATCACATTTCATCAACCAAAACCTAAATTCATGCACTTCAACCATCATTAATCAAAACAATCATAATTAACACACCAAATTACTCTACTTTACAATTCAATCATTTATTTTATCTTTCTTAATCAAATTGCTCTTACCATATATTGAATATATGCTTTTCAGATAAAAGGACTGAGATTCTCATAAGCAAATTTCATAATTTCAATAATTTGTTGTTGAGTTCTAAGACTATCAACGAGAGATTTAGCTTGGAAGATTTTATGACGTTCAAATCTTTAAATTTTAAAGAATTATAGAATATATTAATAAAATAATTGAATTCATGAGCATGTTGTATTTATAATTATAAATAAATATGTACAACAGATTATATTAATTGAGATATTTTCAAAAATAATTAATTATCATATAATTACTATCAATTTATTCATGTTGGTTGATAATAAAGTATCTCAAAAAATATAATTAATTCTAAATGTATTGAGATCCTCTCGGAATTTTAATATTTGGGATTGAGTATCCGAATATTTCGAACTGGCTATAAATATTTCAGACCGAGTAAATACATAAATAAATAAATAATAATTTTAACCGTTTGTTTAGAAATACAAAACAAGAATAAAATGCAAGAAATTCTTTTTATACTTATTCATAAATAAAGATGTGAAAAAATTCATGTGTTTTTATATTTTCTTTTTCTAACCAAGCAATTTTACTTTTTATTCTACTTTATCTATTTTTTTTCCTTCTTTTTTTCTTCATATTTAAAGTAGCAAAGACAATTGTGATTAAGTGGACAATAATCATTGAATGATATATAAGGGTCAACCCAATTGTAGTCATATCAAGGATAATAATATTTTGACAAATTTTCTTTTATAATCTGAGGTGATATCTTTTAAGTGGTTTTGAAATATAGAAAAAAATAAGATTCAAAGTTCATTGAGTGACATTGTAAAGATCAACTACCATGCATATGAGATCTTGTCCGCTGGAGTATGTATTCTGTCACGATCTTGGTCTCGCCTTTAAAAGATGCCTCACAATATAAAAGGAAAAAAGATATTTATATCATCATAGACCTCAACTTCTAAACGATGTAATACCATGTGAACTATTGAGAAATACTTCATATATCATTTTCCATTCATAAAACACATGAAAAAAAAAATAGAAAATGAAAACACAAGATAATTTGAGGATAAAAAATATATTTAATTTTTTTTTCTGCATTTTCTTTTCATACAACTCTTTTCCTTATTGCTTGAAATTTTGTGTAAAATTTTTAATAAATCTCTTAATTGACTAATTGATAAAGGTTGACATAGTTATTTGAATCATCGAATTTTACATATACCCAAATAATAAGTTTTTTTTTTTTTTTTTTATCAGCACATGAGTGTGACTTTAACCCTCCAGTAATGTACATTTCAATTGGTGACGCAGTCCCATCATGACCACCCTCCCTACATAATCACCATCACTGCACCCTTCAACACCAAGTCAAAAAGTTTCTTTCAAAAACAAAACAAAAATCTCAAACTCTTTTTTTTTTTGGTTTTTTTTTCAAATAAAATAAAACTGGTTGTTGGTGGTTATAGGAAAGGGAATGAGGGATAGAGACATAAAGAAAAGCAAAGAGAAATTAAAGAACCCTAATCTTGTTGGGGAGTGATTCTGCTGCACGTATATATAGAGATCAAGATAGAGGACAATACCATGCCAAAAATGGGAGCTTATGAGGTTTCAGACTTCACACTTTTCACTCACTCATCAGAGAGAGAACATGCCAACTTGAGTGTTCTTTATGATGTCCGCATTTCACGACCAAAACAAAAGCTCACAAGAATTAATGCAATAATGTTGAGAATCTATCAGAGGCAACACACCATAGAGACTGACAGAAGAGAGTGAGCACATGCTGATAGTGATTGTATGAGAGCATACAATTGCAGGTGTGTGCTCACTTCTCTTTCTGTCAGTTTCTTCTATTTTTTTTTGTGTGTTTTCTTTCATATCTTTTCATAACTTCTTTTTTTCTGACTCTTGGAGCAACTCATTATCTGGTTTTAAATTTCCACTCACTATATATGGTTTCTCTTTATGGTATAAACTTGACAAATAATAGGTTTTGGTGGTAAGTGTGCAGAAACTTGTGAGTTTATGTATTTTGCAACTTTTTTGTGTTTGAAGTGCCATAATCTCGTTCATCTTAATAACTACTTGTCTTTTATTCCGGTTTTTTGATATATTGAAAAGCGTGACTTTTTATGGTACTTTTTCCTTGGTGGTGTAAAACGCAAAATCCAAATGCAGGTGTTCGAAAAATTCAAACTGAAAACTCTTTTTGATGAAATTTCACAAACCCTTGCTTTCTTTCTCCCTCTGCTACTTGCCGACAGTGTAGATATTTTCTCGCCCTCAATTTTGGTACACACAAAGGAAATAGGTTTTAAATTATGAGTTTGAAAGGCTCAGAATTAATCACTTGGAAAAACATGTCACTTTGTTTTGTAGCCTTAATTTTAGGCAAAGGACAAAGTCCTGGGAAACTGCACTACTTGGGCAGCCACCTGAACATGGTAATATGTGTTCTTTCCATTAACTTTATTTCCTGAGAGTATTTTTGTTTTCAGTACTTTGAACTTGGATTCCATTAGCACAGAATTTGGTTTATGCTGTCAATATCTGCAGATTAGAGAATTTGGAGCACTAATCACTCGGGTAATGAACCATTTTTTGTTGTTTCTATATATAAGCATTTGTACCATGATGTTTTATACAATTAAATCTGAAAACTGCAAAGCTGAGAGGGAAACTAAGATGATCCTTTGAATATCATGTGATAATTGTATTCTGGTTTCATGTTTCTGCCTGAGTTACACAACAAACTTGTAGTTCTTTGAACAGTTCTGCAACAGAAGATATCAGTTTAAAGTGAATGTGATGATTCTAAGTACCATGTTTCTTTTTAAGAATCTTCTTTATATTTGTGATGTTCTTTCATATTGTATCAGTAACCAAAATTATAATGAAAGTGTACATGTTGATGCTTTATGATATATTTCTAAGGTTTTGTGACAGGTCTGTTGATGAGTTTCACTCAATTTAACAAACACATTACAAGCATCATAAAAATTTTAATATCCACTAACATCTAAATTGAGCACATTAATTGATTGTATAATTATTTAGTATGTATAAAATTGAATGATAAAAGAATATTACTTTGAATCAATCTTTATGAAAAAATATAATTATTGTTTATTAATTTTTTTTATATAATTTGATGCCTATAATTTATTTGCATGTATGAAATTGAATCACAAGATAATTCTATGCACTAAGTTTATTTATTTTTAGAATTTTTTGTGTGTATGATAATTCTTTTAAGAATATTTTCATCATATAAGATATTTTAAGGTACGAGATGTTATCTCTTGGATTTTTTATTTTATTTTTTTGTTAATGGTTTAAATTAGAAAACTTAGTTGAAATTTGAGTTTGGAATGTATATGAAATATAAGGATTTAGGAATAATTATTGGACAAGTATTAGATGAAGCAAAAGTATTGTATACACCTAATTAGCTAAAGATATTTAAATATAAAAAATATTTAACTATAAACATGTTCAATGAAACAATATTCAGAACTTCGGTGCACATATAAACTATAGTCCGACACTGCTACAATCAAAAGTTCAAATTAACGAATAAATCAAAATAAACTCAAACCAATTTCATAAAGCAAATGAAATTGTTGAAATATATGATTAAGTTATGATAAATTAATCGAATTCACGCATCATAAAAAATTTAAAAAGTCACACATAAAATTAGAATGATAATCATCGCATGGCCTCGTTAGACAAGAAAGAAACTGGAAATTAAAAGATAACATCAAAAGCAATTACAAGAAAGTGTCTTAATATAATGGTATAAATAACTTTGTTTGAATAAGATAAATAAAAACCATTAAAAAAATATTAGTTATTTTGAAGTAGAAAAGTTAAGAAATTAATAATTGATTTGGAAGTTTGTTATACTTAAAAACTCCTCCAAAGGGTCCTAACATGAATATTTCAAGATATAAATATGTGTTCCATAGTGATTCACTTAAATATAAAGTATGTTATGTGTAAAGAAGAATTCAACTATTTTTGTAAAAATAAAAAAAAAATTATTATTTTTAATATCTATACAAATTAAAAGAGCTTTTGACAAAAATTTAGAGCATTAATAAAAAAAAAAAGTATTGTTTTTCATTATTCGAAATAACACTGTATCACAAATCCTACCCACTCCTTTAATGGGTAAGTGTAAGACCCAATTAAAACCCTTATATACTTTAACAGTACCATTGGGTAGTTGATGACCCAAATTTAAACATTTTTTATTTTATTTTTGGTTATTTAATTATAAAGTGCAATAAATAATAGTAATAGTAATAATAATATATTTAAGTAATCATGTAATTATTGAAAAATAATACTGTGTACTAAAAATTAATTTTACTAATCAAATTAGATAATATTTTAAAAAGTTACTTAAATTCAACAAAGTAATATTCGTATTTTCTTTTAAAAAATTATATAGATCGAAGATGTGGAAATTGTGAAATGGTATATACCATGTATACGGACAAAATCATACAAAAGGTGACTGATGAGAAAACTTGATTGGATTCGACTGCGTCAACACCGTGTTAAGTTTTGGAAAATGATCATTAACGTATTAGAAAATTGAAGATTTGAAAGGTATACCATTAAATCCTTCACGAACATACTATCTAACAAAAAGTTTGGTGAAACAAAAATACAATTATAAAAAATAATAAATTACCCAAAAATTACCCTTATTATTAAAGCTTAAAACAAAGACAATTAATATTATTTATTTATAATATAACTCAATTTTACTAATTTACCACCGTGTGATATTTGTTTTCCTAAAATGATATTTTTCAGAGAAACTAGCTTCGAAATGTGTTAAAAAATAACAGTTTAAAATATGTTTTGAAGGAGTGTTAAAAATGTTAATATTGAAGAAGAGAAGGTAAAAAAAGTTAAGAAAGTAATTTCCAGAAGTGTTAGAAAGTAAAAATTTAATTAGGTTAAGTCTTTTTCACAGGGAAAAAATAAGCCTAAGTTCCAAAGAATAAGTCCAACAATCTGAAGTCGATTTCACGTGACATTTCTAGCTAACCAAATAGAATTCAAGCGTTTCGGTTATACCAACGAAACCTACGTTCAGCTGATTCTCGTAGGTGTGGGATTGCGATGGCGAATGGTGATGCAACCAAATAATCAATTCCTCTTCACACAAACTCCATTCTTAATTCAAACAAAAACATCACAGAATCAACCTACTCGCATATCGAAACATCATCACAACGTTGCTGCTGATTCAAGAAATTAAAAATGAATCCAAACTAGGAATTTAAACAGAAGAACAAATCTTACCTTCATGTCTTAAAAACTCAAAGTTGATAAACAAGAAAAAGATTAAAATGAAGAGAAAAACGAGACTCGGACATCATATGCAAGAGTACATAGAAATTTAGAAATTCATTCAAGCACTATTGCAGGTGTGGAATTCTGTGGGGAATTCCAGAAGATGTCTTTAAGCGCAGGACGAAGCTGCTTGCTGCAGAACTGGTTGTACTCCAGGGTATCTCCATTGTCCTTCTTCACTTCCACCACCATAAACGACGGCGTCACGGCGTAAATATCCGCCGCAATCGCTAGCTTTCCCTTCCTCCCACGCTCCTGTCCCTGAAGCCTCACTTTCGTCTCGCTACTTTTCACGTCGAACTTCCCCGCCTTCGCCACCTCCTCCAGCCGCGATATAACGCTGCTGGGCGTCCCCGCCGTCGCGAATCTCATCTCCTCCCTCTTCTTCTCCTCAAACAGGGGCGACAAATCGAACCCCTCCGACAACGAGATTATGTGAAACGCGTTCATGGTGGCAGGCCTCTCACACATCTCCTCCAAATCCACCTTCGCCACCTCCTCCACCTTCCTCGGCACCGGTTTCTTAAACCAGGAAGACTCCATCACTTTACTGATACTAATCCGGGTATTCGGGTTGGGGTCGAGGAGTCTGGTAACAAGCCTTCGCGCCTCCGCGGAAAACCAAGGTGGACACTTGAAGTCCCCTCTGTAAATTTTCTTGTACATGGCAACCAAATTATCATCCTGAAAGGGTAAAAACCCTGCGAGGAGGACGTAGAGGATGACCCCACACGACCATATATCGGCCTTGGCACCGTCGTACCCTTTCTTCGCTATGACCTCCGGCGAGACGTAGGCGGGCGTGCCGCACGTGGTGTGCAGCAGCCCATCCTCCTTGAGGTGGTCGGAGAAGGCGGTGAGTCCGAAGTCGGAGACCTTGAGGTTGCCGTGTTCGTCCAGGAGGAGGTTCTCCGGCTTGAGGTCGCGGTGGTAGACGCCGCGGCTGTGGCAGAAGTCGACCGCGGAGATTAACTGCTGGAAGTAGAGTCTGGCGACGTCCTCCTTCAATCGACCTTTGGAGACCTTGTTGAAGAGCTCTCCCCCGCGCACGAGCTCCATGGCGATGTAGATCTTGGACTTGCTGGCCAACACTTCGTGGAGTTCCACGATGTTGGAGTGCTTCACCATTTTCATCACCGAGATCTCCCTCTTCACCTGCTCCATCATCCCCACCTTTATCACCTTCTCCTTCCCCACCACCTTCATTGCCACGTGCTCCCCCGTCTTCAGGTTCCGCGCGTGGTACACCTTCGCGAACGTTCCATGCCCCAACACCCTCCCCAGCTCGTACTTCCCGTGCAGCAACGTCGATTGTCCCTCGCCCACCCCTTTCTCTTTCTCTTTCTCACTCATCCTTACTCAATCAACACTATAACAATAACAATAACAATACTATCCTATACAGCAGCAGAAATTAGGGTTTGTCTGATTTTGAAATTGGGAATTTCGAAATCGATGAGAGAATAGCTAGTAACTACCCGTCTTCGACATGTTTCCGGTGGCAATGTCTGCCGGAGGTTCTTCGTTTGGCAGGAGCACCTGCCTCAGACGGAGTGAACCAATGGATTCTCATTTCTCTGCATTCCCTTCTCTGCAGTTGCCAACAAAAACACCCACTGATGATAAATCCCTATCTCAATCACTCACTCAATAATTGTTTTTTTCCCAACTCTATTCTGTTCCTTCAGCTTCCCCGTTACTGTGCTTCCTCTTCAATTTATAGCGCCCATTTAGATCTGACGGTGGACAAAACGAACACGTGTATGGTCCATCCTGGCACTCCATCATGGACTTGTCTTTTCCATTCCGCCCACAACACACCAGATGCCACTGTTTAAGCAAATCAAGCCACACCGTCGGATCCAATCCATCAATCTCGAGGTTCCGCTTCTATTTTTATCTTTTTCTTTTTAACATTTCCTAATCCTCATGAAATTATTTTTTTGTTATTAATTGTGAAAGGTATTTGTCTCACAATTATTATGGTCCGGTGTGGGTGAGCACACAGGGCCCCCCTCTGTGCCTCTGTCTTTGTGGCTGTAACAAATTCCCCAGTTAGGACCTTGCTTAATCAATGGTCACGGATCACCCTCCCATCACCAATCTCATTACTGCACTTCCAGAACAAACAAAAAAATCATGTCAGGAAATTAATATTTCTTTAATACAAAATATATTACTTTAATTAATACATTAATTATGTCTTCATTACATTAATATATCTCTGTCTCTTCACAGACTTTTTTTTCTCTTATGTACACGTTAAAAAGATTGATTTATCGTATGTGCATTCTTATGACTCGCCTTAATTTCCGTCAAAAATTTCTTTACATTACAAAGTATAATTATATTTGAACGCGTTTTCTAATTATTTTTTCGAGAGAAACTAACAAAAAACATTAATTAATTATAATTCATTTCTATACAAGAGAAACCATATGAGAAAAGTTATAACGATTTATCATACATTAACCAGATTTTACTTGCGATAATTTATTTTTCTATATTAGTCGAACATTGTAAAACTTAAAAAGAATGACATTTTTTAAGTGAGAGTTGTAACATCCCAATTTCAGCAGCTTAAAACTAATAAAAATAGGGAGTTTCATCATAGTTCCAAAACAGATAATCCAGTGTACCCAATATATTAAAACAGTCTTACAAAAGGTATGACTATAAAAATATATCACTTATACACTTAAACTAAACTAATAAACTCTGTACTACTGACCACTACTAAAGCTCCCACCGGAAACCTCCTCGTCAACACTAACACGATGGCTCTTCATCCTCCAGAAGTGCCTTTGACACTGCAACCACATCTGCTCCCACCGAATAGGTGATCATCGCAAAAGGAAACATACAACACAAGACAAGAACACAAAAAGCAAGGGTAAGCTAATCTGATTAAGGAATCATGCAGTTCAATTATAAACAGAAACCACGCAATCTTTCTCATTATCACCAGAATCATATAGACCACCACAACACATTTACATGACTCTAGACTCAATATCCGGATTATGTAAGCGACATCGGATCTCTTGGTGGCCTGCACCTGCGATGGTTCCCAAACTCTGCAGAGTTTGGACACAAGGGGTTATCACCCAACCACTCCCAGGGTAAGTCCCATCACCTCTATGGCGGATCGGGTCCATAGACCAGGAGCTCCTGCTACTCCCCCCGACGTAATCCATCAAACTCTACATGAGTCTTAATGGTTACTAGGAGCGTCAGGATACCA
>Ga0214545_1009309_pt1 | contig 15045 bp, 5 predicted proteins | sample CNSS4metaG_FD_160064 | JGI IMG/M metagenome (GOLD analysis project Ga0214545, IMG submission 160064) | Root nodule microbial communities from cowpea collected in UCLA plant growth center, Los Angeles, California, USA - CNSS4 | ecosystem: Host-associated > Plants > Roots > Nodule | place: USA... | reverse complement strand
TATATATATATATATATATATATATATTTGTATGTATATATATATATATTTTTTAATTTAAAGTTTTATTATTTTAAAATGAATTTAAATATTAAATAAAATTAAATGAATCAGAATAAATTTTTTATTCTTTTGTTTTTTGATTTAGTTTAATATTATTTTAATTTTACTTATTTTTATATTTATATTTATTTTTTAGTATATTAAATAAAAATAAAATTATATATATAGATATTAATATTTTAAAAAAAATATATATTAAGAAATATGAAAACATAAAAAATAAATAAAATAATAAACTAAAAAAATCATTAAAAGTTAAAAAACATAAATTTTAAAAAGAATTAAAAAAATTCAAAATAAAATTTGTTTTTCACTTACGGAAGTCAACTTCCGGAGAATGTTTTTTGACTTCCGGAAGTCGACTTCCGAGAATATTTTTTGACTTTCGGAAGTCGACTTCCGGTGATGATTTTTGACTTCTGGAAGTCGACTTCTGGTGATATATTTTGACTTTCTGAAGTCGACTTCCGGTGATATATTTTGACTCCTGAAAATCGACTTCCGTGATATATTTTGACTTTCGGAAGTCATATATTTTGATTTCCGGAAGTCGACATAATTTTGGGGGTGTGGTGTCTGCGGATTTTCTTAAATGGTCAAAGAAATTTTTGAAAATTTAAAGAAAGTTTGGAGGTGTAGAAGAAATTTTGAAGGTGCTGGAAGAAAGACCCTTGAAAAATTGAAACCTAAATTATGATTGCATTTGTAACCTTTTTTAAGAGAAATTGGAGTAAAGCCCATTTCTTTTTCCTTTGTTTGGATATTGGCCCTGATTTGATAGGAATAAAAGTTCGGGCCTTTGGACGTAAATATGGATTTGGGGCTCCCGGAACCAAACAATACATTTTGAAGGCAATCTCTTTTCGCACTCCATAATTTCTTTCTACACTCACTATTTTTCTCATTACCTATTTTGTTCTTTGTCATTTGTATGAGTATGAACTTCTCATGGCACCATTTTTTTTTCTTCTTCTCCATTCCTTTTGCTGCTTCTACTAATTTTGTTGGAATTCAAAGTTTTGGCAAATGAATTAATTGAACATACAACATTTGTAAAGCTTGACGGTGGATAACTAATTTAAGAGGTAGTTTTCTCTTCATGGTTTTCAAACATATGAATCATACAATCGTAAATAAAATGATAAAAACTGAGTGTAAGAGTGTCCGGTGCAAAGCAACGTCTATGATTTTCTGGTATATATATATCAGACTGAAAAGGACAGAGGTAATGAAGAGTAACAAGGAAAGCATGTCAACGAGGTTTTGTATGATAATCGGTTCAAGCCTTTAAAACTTAAGTAGGATATTAATACTTCAGAGACTGTATATTGTTTTTTTTTTCTTATCTACCTAAAGTAGTTGTTGCAACTACAAACACCAGTGCAGTCGGCAAGGAGTAAATGATTTCAACACTGTTAAACCCACCATGCATGGTGCCATGAGTTATTCAACAAGCTTAATGAAGCATACGAATCTATCATTTCCATGTTTAGCCAAAAATAGCTATGCAGAGTATTTGGCTAAACAGCCCCTCGCATTGTATGAATGAAGACACATTGATCAACAATCATGGAAAACCATCTTCAGATATTTTCAACAATGTGTATGCAGAACACATATATCACCATGTGTTGTAGAAATGATTATATTAGTAGTATATATAATGGATAAGTTTTAGTGATTGATTTGATAAAATGATAAAAATATTTGAAGAAAAAATATCGTTCATGATATATAGAAGAAAACTAGAGTTTGCATAGTTATAGACATTGATTAATAAGGTTCAAAATATGAACTGTTTTCAATAAAAGAAACAGCTTTTGTTGAGCGGTTAGTGTACAGTTGTTAAGAATTGCAACTAACAATCTAACATATTGATTCCTGTTGAAATATGAAAATAAATGTATATGGGCATAGAGAAACAGGGTTGAAGCATGTGAGAGGTATCTGGGAAGAAGATGGCCCACAAAAATCAATGTCATTTATTAAATTAGGAGAGCTTAAGTGTGAATGCATGTGAGGAGTTTGAAAGACAAGACAAATAAAACACAAGAATATATATACTACATAGGAAAACGGAAGCATCTAATCTTAATAGCGCATAATGACAAACTTCATAGGATACCTTGTTTGTTAGAGTTGTTCCTGTTGTAAATTATGATCCACTTCAAAATCACGAATTCCTCTTCTATCTTGTTGATTAGAGTCTCACGTCTCTGATAATGAGTTACTTAGACTGCGATGTGTGGCCTACCCATACACTATATATTCTTTTGCACATTGGATGCTTATCCGTGACGCATGACATGGACTTCAAACCAGCCACATATCCCACTTTTGGATTTACACCTTCTAATGTCTTCAATTAACGTGTTTTACCCAAATCAGTTACGTTCATTTTACCTATGCTGTGCATGCACTATGCTGCTCATTCATAGCTACCACAGAATTTAAAACCAGTCAAAAACAAACAAGGCTTTTGCTTTCGACCTTTTTATATTTTCACTACAAAACTGAAGGAAGCATCAATACTTCCTCTCATGAATAATTAATAATCAATTATATAAACTTCGCCTTTTTGGACTTTTTTCTTCATATATATTTAAGGATCACGTTTTCTGTTATTTCATTCGAGTGAAGATCTGTGTAAAAAGCTGAGACGAAAGCCAACACCATAGTTACATTTTCCTTAAACATGTATAAGCCAAACGTGGTCACATTCACTTTGTGATTCCATTTTCTTCCAAATTAAGCAAGCAACATCTTATTATGCCTTCACCAAAGAGGTTGACAATGAGGTTCTCATTACTCAAATATCTGTCGTTGCGTTTAAGACAAATATATGTATTGATTAACTTTTAACGACCCACAGAACTATGACAAAACAATCATATGGTGTAGGCACCCTTTGCTTCTTAATACGGTTTTTGATTATTTGATTTGGAGATCTAAAACAAAGGTTCTGTCTTTTGGATTGTAATGGGTAATAACACTACTCTATAGACTAGTTGCAAGGAAATGGGAATACATCTTTTGTTTGTTTGTTTTCTCTTTTCCTCTGATTTAGCATGTTAGATGCATGCATGAAAGGACAAAGTTTTCAATGGCAAATAAGGAATTGGTGACTATATGTTACAGGTCATGAATTATATTATATATGTCATAAACAGCCTTTAATATTTCAGTGAGGTGTCTTTAGTGCTGTGAAATGTAGATTCTGCAGATGTAGAGAAATAGGTTTGCTCCTTATTTGTGTGTGAGATACAGAATGCAGCAATGAAAATCTATACTGAGGTTGGACAAGGATCATATGATCACAAAATTTGTTGCTATGTGATTGATACACTTTAGTTTGGTTTGAAACTTGAGTATGTGTATTTAGAAACAATTAATGAAGAGAAGGAAGCTACTTTAGCAGGGGTGACCCAGGGCTACATCAATCACATGATGAACAAAAACAAATGAGTGTAAGGGTATTATAAGCGTGCAAATATACAATGAACTTCTATATGATCATATTTGGAAAGAAGGGAAAACAAATCAAAGTCCTAAAGTAGAAGCATGAAATGCTTTAACTAAGGTTATGGCTATCTTTGGATAATGCCTACCCTCTAGAGGGTTATGTCTCATTTGGTAGGAGAGAATTAAATTGGAAACTGTTAGTTAGTGTCCTTAAAAATAAAAGCTTTTTGTATATTAAAATTATAAAAATTTAATATATAATTTTTAATTAAATTTTTAACAATGTAAGTTTTTTTTTTTTTTCTGAGATGATGTTATTAAGATATTTTATTTTGGTTTTGAAAACGGATATTCACCAAAATCCCATGTTTACTAATATGATAAGGAAAAAGTAGGAAAAGTTTACAAAAATATGAGTTAATTTGAATAACTCAATAGGTTGCTTAAGTATACGGGAGATTTGAGTAATTAGAGTAATTATGTGTCTTTAAAAAGAATCTTTGATTTTAAAAAAAAATTGTACGATAAATTTTGCAAATTTTATTAAGAACGTTTGTCATTTTTGTTAAAACATGTTAAATAATAATACTTGTATTGAATTTTCATGGAGTTAGACAAGGTGTTAAATCACATTAATTTTTTGGTGTGTTTTTATTTATATTTTATCTTTACTCTTATTTAGGTGTGTTGGTTGAAGGTATTGTTTTCCTATCATGTTATTTTCAATCATTTATTAATAGTGTTTGATTTGATTTTAAACATTTAATATGTATTTGAAGAGAAAAATGATAGCATATAAACTTTTAAGCCAAAAATCTAATTTTTAGTTAAATGTTGTTAAATTATCTTATTTGATTAAAATTTTGTAAAATTAGTCGTTGAATTAGTTAATAAATATAAAATAAGACGTATTAATAATTTTCTTATAGGGTATACAAACATTCTTTTTGGTTAATTATAAAATTTGTTTAGCAAATTTTTATCTCTTATAACTTTGGTTTAAAAAGAAATATATATATATATATATATATATATATATATATATATATATATATTTAGTTAAAGTTTTATTATTTTAATTTAAATTATTTTTTAACTTTAATTTTAATTTTATTTATTTTTTTAATATTATTATAATTATCTAATTTATATATTTTATGTGTATAGTATTTTATATTTTATTTGAATTTTTTAATTTTGTTTAAAATTTGAATATTTAATTTAATTAAATTTTTAAAATTTTTTCATATATATATATATATATATATATATATATTTATGTTTTTAAATTTAAATTTATTTTTATATAATTTATTAAAAATTTAATAAAAACAAAAAAGAATTAAAAAAATCATATTTAAAATAACATATCTAAATAATATATAAATAATGAAATTAAAAATTAAAAAAAAAACGTATATATTCATATATATATATATATATATATATATTTGTATATATATTTTCTTTTTAATTTTTTTAATTTAAAGTTTAATTATTTTAAAAAATTTAAATATTAAATAAAATTAAATGAAGCGAGAATAAATTTTTTATTCTTTTGTTTTTTTATTTAAATTTTAATATTATTTAAATTTTACTTATTTTTATATTTATATTTATTTTTTAGTATATTAAATAAAAATAAAATTATATATATAGATATTAATATTTTAAAAAAAATATATATTAAGAAATATGAAAACATAAAAAGCAAATAAAATAATAAACTAAAAAAATCATTAAAAGTTAAAAATATAAATTTTAAAAGAATTAAAAATATTCAAAATAATTTTTTTTTATTTACGGAAGTCAACTTTCGGAGAATGTTTTTTTATTTTCAGAAGTTGACTTCCGGGAATATTTTTTAACTTTCGGAAGTCGAGTTTCGAGAATATTTTTTGACTTCCGGAAGACGACTTTCGGGAATATTTTTTGACTTCTGGTGATAATTTTTGATTTTCGGAAGTTGATTTCCGGTAATACATTTTGACTTCCAAAAGTTGATTTTCGGTGATATATTTTAACTTCTAGAAATCGACTTTCGATGATATATTTTGACTTTCGGAAATCATATATTTTGACTTCCGGAAGTCAACATAATTTTGGGGGTGTGGTGTTTGCGGGTTTCTTTAAATGGTCAAAAAAAATTTTGGAAATTTAAAGAAAGTTTGGAGGTGTAGAAGAAATTTTGGAGGTGCAGGAAAAAAGACCCCAAGTTATGAGGTTTTATAACCATCAAAGCCCATAAGATTGCATGTTCAGGAAACTGGGCCATTCCAAAGGTTGATGCAGTGATCAACTATCACTCAAAATATCATCACGCCTGTTGTTATTGTTGTTGTTTTCGTTACATCCCCATTCTCCACTCCAGTGAGAAAAGAAGAGAGAAAGAGTTTGTTTTGAAAAGAAACTTGTTTTGAAAACTTCATTCTGAAATGTATTTCATGGGTTTTGGAGAGTTTATTCCGGAAAGTTGGTTCTGGAAAACTTTTTCCAATAAATATATATTTTGAAGAACTTATTCCACAAATACTTCTGTAAAAATTTTGTTCCAGAGATTATGTTCTAGAAATTATATTCTGAAAATTCTAAAAATCTTAGTTTTAAATATTTCTAGAACAGATGGTTTTCAAGTCACTTTTAGTTTTGGGTGCAGTTAGAAATTATGAGATACAAGAAGAAAATGTTAGATTATGAATCCTAAATAGATTATAAGAAACATCAAACCATCCACACAATAAATTATTCCCAAATATTAAGAGAAGTCCTTAATACCAATAGTAGAATGCGAAAGTGTATCTAATCAGTAATTAGGAACAATATAGATGGAAGAGTGGTACTTGGTTTTGTTAGACATGTATAAGCCATGAGAAAGGAAAAATATGCACAAGATATGTTTGATGAAAAACAACTAAAATGTAACTTTCATATTGATCTAGTGGAAACTTGTTCAATATATAGAGTACAATATCCCATAATGTAAAAGAAAAAAAATAAAACCTAATATATCATCATAAGACATGAATATTTGATAATAACACAATAGAATAAAAAAATCAAGAGATATATGATATCTTTGATACTCCCTTTCAAGATGGGCATGAAACTTATGAAGGTCCAACTTGAAAGTAGTAGTGTTTGGAGAGCTTGAGAAAGCCGAGAACGAGAAAGTCGAGAAGGAGAAAGCTGAGAACTTGACAAGGCCGAGAACTTAAGAAAGCCGAGAACTTGATAAAAATCGAGAACTTGAGAAAACTGAGAACTTGAAAAAATCGAGAACTTAAGAAAGCCACGAGAACATGGAGAAAGTTGATGAGGACCTAGAGAAAGTCACGAGAATACGGAGAAAGTTGACGAGAACCTGGAGAAAGGCGACGAGAACCTACGGGAAGCGATTAACTAGAGGATGAAGCAGGATTCCCCATGGCAGGAAATAGAGTTGTCAAAATGGGCCACTCGGCCTGGCCAGACCCGGCCCACCGCGGGTTGGCCTCTTAGTGAACCAACCCAACCCGACTCATTTATTTGCAAGCTGAGAAAAATCTAACTCGGCCTGATCCACCACAGGTTGGTGGATTAAATGAGTTGGCTCACTTATTTAAAAAAATCTATTTTTTTTCAATCCTAAAAAAATTAAATTTTAATTTTAATTAAAATGTAAATAAAGTTAATGCATTGAGTGGCTTTAAGTTAAAAAAATAAAAAGATAAAAAATCTAAACTAGATAAACTTTTCAAGAGAGATATGATGAAAAGCAACTAAAATATTGTGAAACCCGGGAGTGACGGTTTGTGAAATACGTTGTTATTGTGATTAGAACTTTGGGCACTAATATGTTTACATTTCTATATACCTGCTTATATTTCTAAATGCATGAATATTATGTTTTGTAGGTGATTATAATTGGTTAAATAGGAGATGGAAGGTGAATACAAACCTGCTTATGAAAATCGGTGGTACAACATCCAAAAAGGCAGCTTAAGTTCGAGATAAAGGATTTTGTATCGCTATCAGTTGAAGAAGAAAAACCTGCTAACTAGTGTGCATGTTAAGAAAAATTATAAGCGGCTTTTTTTTTTTTTTTTTTAATTTGGCCATTGTAATTCGAATTTGTAAAAAAGTCTCTCAAATTTGTAAAAAAGTTCCTCGAATTTTCTTTTGCAAAACAGGATCAAGTCGTCATTGGGGAGGACGACATTAAAGGTGAAGTCGTCCTCTTTCCAGTCGGTTTCATTATTTTTTTTCTTGAAAAAGCGATGTCGTCATGGATGAGTCTGGTTTCTGGTCATGTCCACATTAAAGTCGTCTTTATGGTTGTTTTTTTTTTAAATTTTTTTGAAACAATAAGTGGTAAAAAATAATAATAAATTGGAATAAAAATAAAAATAAAGATTAATATATTTTAACATTGATTAGAATAAATGCGTCAGTGATCTGGGGAAGGCGAAGTCACCATCAATGTGGACGAAACCCAATTGATGTCGCTAGGCCACCTGATGGTTTCAATTAATTGAAACCAATTGATGTCGCTAGGCCACTTGACGGTTTCATTTAATTGCCAACCAAAGTCGTCCTGACATGCACCGGTCTCAGTTAATTGAAGTCGCTTGCATTAAATACGGCTTCATTGAAAATTGTATGACAAAGCCGTTGGCATTAATAAAAAAATAGCCTTAAATAGTCATTTGGTCATAGTTTTGGTCAAAATTTTCACTTTGCTCCTACTTTTGGAATTGTTTTCAATTTGGTCTTGCTTTTCGTTAATTTCCTTCAGTTAGATCCTTTCCGTTAACCCCGTCTAAATAGTTAATAAAATAGTGGCTAGTGTGGTTCGTTTCTGTGACGTGGAGCACTGTTTAATGACATGTCCGTTATTTTACTGTGTTGGCCTTTTAATTTTAGTTAGAGAGTTTTAGGGTTTATAATTTGTGAAATTGGGTTTAGGGATTCTTTGTGGATTTGGGGATTTCTTTGTATTGGGGATTTTCAGAGGTTGTGCATGACCCACCATCAAAAATTGCTTTTCGTTTTGTGAAGATTGGTTGCGGAGGGTTCTAGCTGTTCATCGCGGAGGTAGGGTTTGTATAATTTTGTGGTTTAGGGTTTGTTTCATTTTTGTTGATTCAGAATTAAACAACATAAACAAATAGCTACTTCAATGTTCGCAAGTTAGGCACAAAATCTCAATGGCCCCCAGCCGTAGTTCTACCTCCAGGTAAGCATCCAAGCGGCAATGTGCTTAATGCCCACACTTTTCGTACTCCAAGATCATATATACTCTTCAAGTTCATTCACACACTCTCATGTTAATAGCTCACCCCCATATTGGCCTTTCAAAATTAAACAAATCCTAAATCACAAAATTATACAAACCCTACCTCTGCGATGAACAGCTAGAACCCTTTGCGAATAAATCTTCACAGAACGAAAAGCAATCTTTGATGGTGGGTCATGAACAGCCTCTGAAATCCTCAAATCCACGAAGAATCCCTAAACCCAATTTCATAAATTATAAACACTAAAACTCTCTAATTAAAATTAAAAGGCCAACACAGTAAAATAACGGACACGTCATTGAACAATACTCCACGTCACAGAAACGAACCACATTGGTCATTGTTCTGTTAACTATTTAGATGGAGTTAACGAAAAGGATCTGATTGAATGAAATTAATGAAAAGCAGGACCAAATTGAAAACAATTCCAAAAGTAGGACCAAAGTGAAAAAACTTGACCAAAACTAGGACCAAATGACTATTTAAGCCAAAAAAATAAAATAAAAATGCTAAATTAAAAAAAAAAAAAAACTAAAAGTGAAACTGGCCTTCATCCTGACGACTTCAATCTCAAATGTGCAGAAACAAGCCTCCATCCTAACGACATCGCTTTTTCAAAAAAAAAAAAATGAAACCGGTTGGGGGAGGACGACAGAGGACGACTTCACCTTTAATGTCGTCCTCCCCCATGAGGACTTGATCCTGTTTCGCAAAAAAATTTCAACAGACCCTATTTTACAAATTGATGGTCAAAAGGACCTAGAAATACAAAAAAAGCCATTATAAGCATTCAATTTTACAGAAGTCTATAGTTAATAGTTATATTAAATGAATTTTAAGCTCAATAATCATTAATACAATTTTATTTTATTTAGAGGACAAAAATGTCAACAAATGTTTGATAAGTGTCTAGTATTAATAAAATTGCATATTATTTAGACACTTGTAGTAAATAAATTCAATGTAAAAATAACTAAAACAATCCCTTTATATTAAAATACAGAATGAGGAGAAAAAAAAATAGTAAAAAATGATAAATTTAGAATTATAGAATGTGGACAAAAAGAAATAATCCTTTTTATATATATAGTTATAGATAACTTGTTTTCATGTGATATAAACTTTACTGATTCATTTAGTTCTAATTGAGAATTCGTAAAGCTATTTTGAAGAACCCTTTTTTTATACAAGATATTTGCTTAAAATTAAAATATTCGATATACAAATTGGTATTCTTTTTTTTCACAATGCTTCTCTTATTTAATAAATGAATTTCATATCTCATAATCTCTCACAAGTTACATGAATATATTTCTAAAGAAACATATAACTATTTTTCTTTAAGAAAAACAAAGATTTTTATTTCAGGTCCATCATTGTTGCATTTCTTTTTTCTAAAAAGAAATTTAGTACATAACGGGGATATCCAGTGGGATTATAGTCACTTACTGAACAGTAACATAGTCCCTTACAAGATTAAACTTTGGATACATAGTGAGGGGGCTATCATAGCCTATAGCCCTATACAATGAGAACTAAGTAATAATAATACAAGTAAACGTTATAATTCTCGTGATCTCTCAGGTTTAGCTATTGCTGAGGACTGAGAACAATGCTGTACCTTTGTTAAGACAGAGAATGAAAGCAGGAGAATCATATTAACCTGTCATACTAAAACCAGAATGTGTAACATCTTTATCATATATAAGCTCAACGAACTGAGCCAACAAGTGAATATATTCCTCAACTCAAACCAGAGAAGAATGGAATGCCTGTGGTGTTCAACCAGTCACTACCTTGAATAAACTCAGCAACTGTGAATTGGGTTGCCTCAGTGGAGCTGTTTATGACCCTATAACCCGGCCATGTAACTCTGCCACTTGTGTTTGAACCTGGACCCTTATTCATGTACTCTCCATAATACAGTGTATCCAACGCAAATGTGTCATTCCATTCCAACCACCCTGCTGGGTCAATCAGATCCTCCATGTAAGATTTTAGATAAACAGTTCTTGAGTACGTTTTCCATGGACGACCCAGGTAGCTCTTGAAGGAGGATTTGACAGGGACTAAGTCTGAAGCAGCTGCAATCTTGCAGTTCAAGATGGATATGCCAGTGTTTTGGTTAGGGTCCTCTCTGCCTTGCGCAGTGAACAAGTTCTTCTGATTTTCGTTTGGTTTGCGTGCGTATAAGTTGCAGTTTTGGAACACCACTGCTGCATTGCCAAAAATGAAGTCTACAGTGCCATAAATGTCACATTCTCGGTAGAATTGGCGTAGGGAATGCACATAAAGTGTGTCTTGATACCCAACAAAACTGCAACGGAAAAAAGCCGAGAAGTCAGCACCACTTCTCAGGGCCACTGCTTGGTGTTTGTCTGGCCCTGCTGAGTTCTCAAAAGTTATACCCTTTGCTATGAATCCTTCTCCTACAACAGCTGCAAAATACCATAAATGTCAAAGCTGTAAGGATTACATTCTGGATCATCATCATTCACAATTCAACATTAGAGAAAAAAAGTTAAAGCCTTTTTCATTTGTTAAAAGCAAAAAGAGAAAAGCAAAGGCAAAGCATAGAAGAAATAGCAAGGAAAGTGGACCTAATGGGATGAGTGTTATTATGGCGATCCAGAATAATAGAATGCTCTTTTAGTTGGGCGTGGATAGACATGTGGACCTTATACTTTGACCCAAGAATGTTGTTGCTAACTCTACTTTTCGTGAAATATAAATTAAAATAATTACACGCTAACCCCTGTTGTCTTATGAAGCAGATCTAATTGAAAAATGGTATAGACATCTAAAATATTAACTGATATCCAAATAATACCCAGATTTTGATATCACTGGATTTATTGCTATATGATTGAAAGTTAGACAGGAACACTGAAAAACACAAATTTGAGTCTTCTAATGTTATTCCCAGAAAAGGAATAATAATTGACGAAAGTAACGACGAAGAAAAACAAGCATTGTATTAATTAATTAAAAAAGGATCTGTATTATCATATGCTCATAATTAAATCAATGAAGGATAGCACAAATTCACATGGACCCATCACCTATCACTTTTCAGCATAATGTTCATTCACGGGAAAGCCGATTCCTCCGATACTTTAAGCGGCAAAGCCTTTTATCTTTTCAAATTTCCCTACTTCTATTTCAGACATTCAAAACCAACAAAAAAAGGCATTTTGCTAGTTCCATGACAAGAATCTAAATTACAAATTGTCGTAACATTAATAAGGATTTGTTATATAGCCGACACTAGTCTGTGATATCTGAATTTTAAGGACAGCAGAGCGCATCAGAAAATGCATCAGCGTCTGCTTCCTTCCTCTACAACGCTACTTTTCAATTCAATGCACGTTGTAACTGCACCCCCCTCACTTCACAAACCCAACCACTCGGTGTCTGTTCAAACCATTTAAAATCATTTCCTATATCATCTAATTTATCTGCAAACTCACCTACCCAACTTAATTTACTATTAATTTTTAAATGGGTTCATCATCAAGTTGCCATTTTGTTTGTCTTGTTCGAACCTTTCCTAATGATTTTTTCTCTGTCTTTGACATAGCAGGGTATACCATTACGTGACAAAACTACTGATTAAATCTAACTAGATACCACAGTGATTATAGCCTCCCCTAATTTTTCTTTTCTTTTTCTCTTTTCTTTCAAATTAACTTCAAAACCAATTAATTAGAAGTTAACAAATTAATCCAAAATATTAGCAGAAGGAAGAAGAAGAAGAAGAGCTACCAACAGTAGCTGATTGAAAAGTTGTCCACCCGTCCACAACGTTCCTACTGCCTTTCACTACTGTCTTCCCAATGCCGTCTCCAACAAACATCAGATTCGTCTGCTTCCTAATCACTTCCACATTCTCGAAATATGCCCCCGCCTTTATGTGTATCACAAACCTACCATCAAACACATTTCACAATCTTATGTGAGAATAAACATAATACAATGATGCACAAAATCAACATTTAAAGTCACATTATTCACTTATATTCACGTAAAAAAGGCTTTATATTACGTACCTGGTTGTGCTGGAGTTGGGAGCCACAGCGAGTGCTTCCCCTATGGTGGTGAAATTGCCAGTACCATCTTTGGCAACGACGAGATCGAACTTGGTTTCATTCACAGACGCTTGGAGAAGCTTTCTGTCATTGGGGGACACCCAGGAGGGGAAGCCCTTTTTCATATTTCCATATTCGGGGAACACCTCAGATTTCGAAGTTGTTCTCTTCACTTGAGGAACCTTCTTCAGCATGGCCAGGGAGTTGCTCATGTGATGTGATATCTCAAGCAACTTCTTCTCGATTCTGTCTCTGACGCGCCCCTTGCTGTAAGCAAAGCCGTCGAGGCACGTGTATAAGTTGGTCATTGCTCCGCTGAGCAGAGTCTGCAAGTCATGGTGGCGCTTGGACCCTATGGTGGTCTTGGAGAGATCATCGATGGTGGTCTTGAGCTCCACGTTGGTGTCTTCGAACAGTTTGAGACAGTCGTCGAGGGCTCTCTGGTCAAGTGGGTTGAGGTTTCTGATCTTCTTTTTGAGGGTGGTGCAGTTGTAGAAGGATGATTTTACCTCGTACATGGTATGGTTGACCACGGAAGAAATGACTTGCGGGACAGATTTTGAGGTAAGATCTGGGAATGTGGCAAGGGTTGAGACACATAGGTCGGGGTAGAGTGTTCCTTGGCACGTGGATTGGGCTAGTTGTATGTGCTTTTGGAAATGGAGGTGTTTCTGTGTGTCTCTTGTTGGGGTGTTAGTCAAATAAGTTGCTAAGAAGAGTAATGCAGAAATGGCCGTCAAAATGGATGCAAGTGTGAAGTTGTTCATGGTGACTTAGTTTGTGTGTGCTTGTAGGAGGGTGCATGCTGTGGATAAATAGAGTGGTTGGGTTGTAAAATGGAGTGGGGTGTCTCACGTTCACAGTGTGAAACTGGACATTTTTTAATGTGACATGGACCTCATGCTCACTCACTCTGTTAAACTCCCCAGAATGCAATGTGTTATTATGCGTGAGACCCTTTATCATCTTGGCTCCTACATCAACCACTGAAGCTTTGAATTATAAAACACACCTTAATTTATTGTAGCAAAAGAGTTATTTTCACAGTGTCAACTTCATTCAAGAATATACCAAATTAGCTTGAAACGTGCACTTGATGAGTAGAATCCTTAAGTGCGTGTTTCGACGACGAGATAATTTATGAAAGAAATTCATTTATTTGAAAATTTTAATTTTTTTTAAAGAAAATGATATATTTGGATCAGACGATTAAAAGAAAATTAAAATTAAGTAATTTTAAAAATATATTTCAAATAACTAAAATATTATAATTTGAAATTGGAATTGCTCATCGGTTAAGACAAAAAAAAGTCTACAAATCTAAAAAGTCGATTCAGATCGGATAGAAAGTCGAGTTGAGCCTTTCGAAACCGAAGATCAAGTTGAGTCGATCCAAGTTGAAGGTCGAGTCGGGCCAACCCGGTTTGAAGGTCGAGTCGGGTCGTCCCAAGCCGTAAGTCGAACCAAGTCAAATCGTAGGTCAAACTAGATCAAGTCGGACTGAAAGTTGAGCTAGACCAGATCGAAGGTCGAGCTGTGCCGAAGGTCGACTTGAACCAAAAGTCAAGATAAGTCATACTAAATTGAAGGTGGAACTAAGTTAAATTAGAGTAAAATTGAGTTCAATAAAAATTAATTTTTTTATCTAAACAAGAAAATTAAAATTTAAAATAATTCAATTACTTTTTTCAAATTAATTATTTAAAAAATAAATAAAATTTAATATCGAGTAATTCAATCACTAAATATTTTAATTTTTTAAAATTATTTAAATCCTTGATTTAAACACTAAGGTAAAAGTTTCATGCCATAACGTCTATAAGATTTGCTCTTCAATATTGTAAAGATATTTTAATTTCCTCAACACAATAACCAAGAGCATTATTTGTTATTAGTAAAAGAAATAAAAGTACCACGAATAGGTATGTTTTTCTACTTCCTAGCTGTGGCTTAAGTCAAATAAAATCAGTGGACAAATAATAGGTCGACGGAGTTACATTTATTTGACATGTTTTTTTATTGAGAAAGTGAAAAAAAAAAAAAATCAAAACGAGTATTAGAGTGTTGCATTCCAAAGCAGTGTGTTTAAAACTTGTGGACCAAAATAGTTGTCGGAGATGTATTGATGATTACTGTGAGGAGCAGAACTTTTGCTG
>Ga0214545_1009307_pt1 | contig 15052 bp, 6 predicted proteins | sample CNSS4metaG_FD_160064 | JGI IMG/M metagenome (GOLD analysis project Ga0214545, IMG submission 160064) | Root nodule microbial communities from cowpea collected in UCLA plant growth center, Los Angeles, California, USA - CNSS4 | ecosystem: Host-associated > Plants > Roots > Nodule | place: USA... | reverse complement strand
GGAGGACTTGGTGCAGTTGGTGAAGGTGAGGGTGGAGGAGAGGAATCTCTCGGAGCTGCTCCTTGACGAAACGGGTCTTTGTTCATGGTCTTTTTTTTCTTCTAGTTGTTCCTCCGACGAAGATTCTTGCTCCGGGAAGAATTGGAAGCTTGGAGGGTACTCTGGGAGGGTGGGGAGAAGGTTTGAGGCGATGGTGTGCTACTGGTGGAGCTCTCTGGTGGCGGTGATGATTCAAGCTCTGGCTCATCGTGTGAGTTACGTGTGGGTTGTAGAGGTAGATGGAACCTTGATGGGCATTGTTTCTTTCCAAGCAATGTTGAAGGTTTTCAGAGAGCACCTTAAATCCATGTGCTAACAGTTACTACATTCATAGATGATGATTATGCAAATAATCACTGCTATATTTCTTCAGCTAATTTGTTGTTACAAATATAAAGCAAGAATGAAACATAAATTAGGTAGCAGGGATCTGTGTTTATCCAGAGACAGATTAACACAAGAGAGATGTTACTTGTATAATATTTGTACAACAATTTATATTGCTATAAGAGAGAGAAAGGGAGAAAATAGAGAGAGACCCCAGATTTAATCTATCGTGAGAGAGAGGGGGAGAATGCTATTTGTATAAACTATTAACTAATCACATCTCAATCAATTTTGCCATTGATTACCTACTTCTCTCTCTTTTTACTTTTGTTTTTAAATTATTGAAATGGATTTTTTTTTTAATTATGAAAATTCCTAGATATATACGAATTGATTTTCATTTCAGTTTTAAAAAAAATACTAAATTTAATTGCTCTGTACTATTTTAGTTTTGTTATGATAATATATGAATGACTATTACTAATACTATAATGTTTATTATGACAACATGAAGTTAATACTGTCTTCGTTGGAGTGAGTTTTACTACGAAAACTTATGAAAAAACAATCTTTAATTCAGATAAATCCTTACATCTAAAAATGACATAAATGCTCCATCTCGTTTGGCCTCACGAAATCCCAACACTAACATCCAAGGTCAGCCATCGTGCCTACCCCAGTTCGCTAGAGTCATCAGCGGCGACACCAGTCACCACCGGAAAACACAGTCAGCGTTTTTGCCGCACCTCTTCCTTCTTTTAGATTTTCAAACCGTGAAAACAGGGCACTGCAACCTCACCTCGCAAAGACCGGAGCTGCGATTGTCACCGACACGAGTTTCTACCTTCTTCCAGGTCCACCATGGTTGCGCTTCTCACAGCCGACCAGGGTGTATCCGGTGACGTCAATCGGAGCTAGAACTGTTGTTAATAGTGTGTATAATACACCTCAGAAGAAAACACACACTTATTAAAAATAAAAAGTTCAAAAAAACATCGAAACATGATTCAAGATTTTTTTGAAACGGATTTCGACTTTCATTTCAAGAAAAAATGAAAAAAAAAAAGCTAAAACGGATCTTAAGATCCGTTTCTAATTTTGTGAAACGGATTTGTTACATCCGTTTCGTGAAAAAACACATAAAAAAAATAAAACGGATGTTAAGATCCGTTTCTGAAAACTGTGAGACGATCTGGAAAACCGTTTCATAAGAAAAAAAATAAAATCAAGATTACACCATGAGTACAACAGCATTACCATTCAGATCATCAATCACCATCATCATTCACATAAATCAATACAAAAAATTAAGAAAACTTAATTGGATGTGTGGATGGTGGATTAAGTGTGAACGAGAAGCCTGTAAATGCGGAAGGGCCTCTCCGAAGCTCTTGGTGGTGCTGCATGCTGTGCTCTGCGGCTGCGTCAAAGAAGAATGAAGAGGAGGCAAAGAAGAGTGAATGAGAGGAAGCGTAAATTTTAAATGTTCCCTGCTTCTAGGTCAACGAGATTCTTTTTGAGGTACAGGCTGCAGCAAATTCGTTGGGGTACAGTGCGGTTAAAACATTTTTTACTGTTTTTTTTTCCTTCTTCCTTTATTTTTTATAATGGACAAAACAAAAATGAAAATAAAGAAAGTTTTGGAGGTACAGGAGAGGGTTGGGGTTCAGGAGAACCCAACAACTTAAATTAAACATTTTTCAACCCGAAACTGGGCCTAGAACCCATTTCCTCGAAGGATTGCCAAACCCAAAAATGAAGAAAGAAATCTCTGTTATGCCCTCTCTCTGTGAGTGTACTGAGAAAGCTAGGTAGCAGTGCGTGAAGAGAGTTGAGTTAAGATCGACGAGAGGGAAGAAACATGATGCTAATACGGTCAAGATGCAAACTTGTGAAAAATTTTAGCATTTCTGTTTCTGGGTCTCTTGGAATATGCATGCACTCGACGAAAAGCGTGTTGGAGAGTCTTGAAAATCGTGTGTTCAAGGTTGGGGACCCTAGGATTCCAGTGGTTCCTATTCTGAACCAATGGGTCGAAGAAGGCAGAGAAGTCACCTACTCTCAGTTCCATGATATCGTTCGTCGCCTCTCTCAATTTCGTCGCTTCACACATGCCCTTCAGGTAATTTCACAATCAACATTTTCATGAAAAAAAAAAATCATGTACTTTTAAATGCATAATATTCATGGATCAGTGGAGTGTTTAACTTATGTTTGGATTGAGGAAATGGTGGAGTGGAATAGAAGATACCTGTTTTTGAGGTTTTGTTTGGTTGATTGTTTGAATGAAATGTATTGGAACCTGTTAAAATGCATTCTACTCAATCCCACTTTTACTCCCTTAATGAAATTATTATTTACTTCTTGTATTTAAATTGTTCACTTGATTCGTATACTTGTGGTCATTTTTGTTTTAGTCCTATTAAGTTTAAGTTCCTATCCTAGTCTTGCATACAAGGTTAAGTTTTGCTAGTGATAAATCGCTACAAAGTTTACATTTTTGGGTATAGGAACTGAAACCTAAATGAGAACAACTACAAAGACCAAATGATTAGTTTAATCTAGTTTTATTTCTCCAAACAATGAAATGGTGATTTTATTCTATTCCATATTCACTTACTATTAGATACACAGACATAACCTAAGTCTTTCTGGTTTTTGGTGATATAGAGAAGCTAATTGAGAGGTAGAATTCTATTCCAAGTTCTGTTGAATTCTATTCCTAGTTGCGTGGATACTCGTGTGCTTATTTCTTCTTCAATATATTGTGCTGTATCGTATTTGACCCCTTTAAAATCAAGGAAACATGGTTCTAGTTACATAGTTTTTTAATTAGAGTGACTGAAATATGTTTTTTGGTAGGTGATGGAATGGATGTGTAATGAAAGGAACTATGACTTGTCTCCAGGAGGCATTGCAATACAGATCGACCTAATTTCAAAAGTCCATGGTCTTGAACAAGCTGATAGATATTTTAGAAGTATCCCTGATGCTAAAATTGGGTTTAAGATATATGCTGCACTTTTAAGATGCTATGTGGAGCATAAATCTCTGGAGGAAGCAGAGGCTGTCATGAAGAAAATTAAGAAGTTTCCTCCTCTGGATATAACTGAGTGTTATAATCTGATGCTGAAACTATATGGTCAAATGGGTAAGTATGAAAAATTGGATAGGTTGGTGCGAGAAATGAAAGAGAAAGATCTCTGTAATGCTCGAACATATATGTTTCAGTTAAATGCATATGTGGCCGCCACAGACATAGAGGGGATGGAGAAGTTACTTATGCAAATGGAAGCTGATCCCTTTGCAACTGTGGACTGGTATACATACTGTAATGCAGCAAATGCTTATAGGAAAGTACATAATATTGAGAAGGTCACGGCCATGTTAAAGAAATCAGAGCATTTAGCCAAAGGCAAGAATAGGAGACTTGCTTATGAATCTATTCAAACTATTTATGCTGTTATTGGGAACAAGGATGAGGTTTATAGGCTTTGGAATGTTTGCAAAAGTCTTAAAAATTCCTGCAACAACTCAAGTTACATATGTATGTTGAGCTCTTTAGTAAAGTTGGATGACATTGAGGGGGCAGAGAAGATTTTGGAAGAATGGGAATCTCAATATGCAAATTTTGATTCCAGAATTCCAAATTTAATGATCAGTGCTTATTGTAAATGGGGTCAGTTTGATAAGGCTGAGGCCTATATCAAAAGGCTTTTGGATGGTGGGAAGCCATTAGATGGAAGATCGTGGGACCGACTGGCGTGTGGCTATCGTGCAGATAATGATATGGAGAAAGCAGTTCAGGCAATGAAGAAAGCTGTCTCGGCAAATTTAGCAGGAAGGAAACCAGATCATGTCACTCTAGTTGCTTGTGTTAAATACCTGAAAGAAAAAGGAGACTTGGATTTGGCCCTTGAGATTCTTAAGTCATGCATAGAGAAAAAGCATATCTCAGTCACTTCCTATGATGGATTGGTAAGTTATGTTCATAATGTAAACCCAGATACAGAACCCCTTGATCTTATTAAAGGAGATTATCAAAAGTATACAAGTGAAAGCACTCAAGTTCTTGATGGGGAAAACTGATTGTTGAATCTAAATGGTAAGCAGACCTTCATTATCTGTGTTTTGTAAAGATATCCTTGATTTCTTTCCTCTGTTTTTAGAGGTTCGGTTGCTACTACCATCATCATCATCATCATCATGTTTCAGTGATGAAATTAGCTCATGATTTCTTTGCTGTCATACTCATTACCATTTAACCTATTTAGATTGTAGCTGCATAGGAGGATTACCATCTTCATTTTGACTTACACTTTGACCATATGCCTTGAGAATTTTCTCATTGAAGTATAAAAGTGTGTTTCCTTCGACTTCATATCTTGAACAAGTCTAGTTCGACTTTACAATTTAAGAATTTTTAAGACATCATGTCTTGAGTATCGCTCTATATCATAAACATCCAAAAAAAGGATGAAGATTGCTACATTAGAAGAAAAAAACTTGAATGAATCTTCATACTAAGAGTTGTACACTTAAACTATATAAGGAGTCTAAAAGCTTGTGGCTATCACAAAACAATGTGCTCAAATTTGTCTTTTGTACTCTTCTTTGTTTAGAATTAAAGATAGTACTCCAATCAACATGAAATAAACAATTTGTATTGATTTTTTTCATAGTTTAGCAATAAAGAGTTTGTGCCACTTAATCCTTTTAGCAATAGCCAATTTACATCAATCACTTATTGGTTAAGCACTAAAAATGGTGCACTTTCTAATCAGTTAGGCAATACAAGGTTTGGATTGTGTATTAAGCACTAGTCTTTGTATCTCAACCTCTACATTAGCCTTTAATTTGTGCATTAACTATTGTGCAATAATCTCTATTAAAAGAGTCTAATAAATCTCTTATTAAGTATTAATCACTATGTTTCGATCTTTACAAACAAGCATTAAACATTATGTTTCAATCTTTACAAACAAGCATTAAACATTATGTTTCAATCCTTATAACCAAGCATTAAATATTGTGTTTCATTCTTTATAAATAAACATTAAACAATGTGTTTCAATATTTATAAAAAAGCCACAGAAAATTATGTTTTAATCTTTATAAAACAAGCATTAAATATCCTGTTCTAATATTTATCAATAAACATTAAACATCATGCTTCATCATTTAGAAACAAACACTAAACAATTTACACAAAGTTGTGATTAAAATTATTCGGTCTATATACTCAAGTTCATAAAATCTTATAAAATGACAAAAATTGTTCATCCTTAAAAAAAGTGATCAATTGTTCAAATTTTAAACTTGAGAATTTAAACACCTATAAATATCTTAAAAATATTCACATATTAATTATCAACCAAAATTAATTAATAATCTTGCGAATGATCTTTAAATAAACCAATTATTATAATTCAATTGTTATCCTATGTCACTAACAATTTTTTTATTCATGATTTATAATATAATATGAATAATAATAAATGGAATTATTATTTAATTTTTATTATATTAATGACAATTCTTCTTAAATCTATGTAATAACATTTCTATCAAATGAAATATGATCTCATATTTACATATAGTTACTCAGTTACAATTATTTTTATTATTTAATCTTCTATTTATTTGAGAATAAAGAAAATATATATTGGAAGTGCAAAGGATATATATGATTTGATTAGGATACGCTTTACTTTAAAATAAGAACAAAGTGTGTCCTCAATTCATATAAAATTGTTTGAATTTAATAAGTAGTTTGATGTCTCTTTCACTATATATTTGCAATAAATATTTAAACAGTTTTACTTCATATAAAAGACACGTGGTCTGTACAAAAAAATGGAAAAATAAATCGTTTTAAATTTTTAAATATTGTCTGTGGTACCAAGTTTCTTTAAAGACAAAATTGAAGTTATGCATACCAAACCGACCAAGTAATTAATATATGGGAGACTTTTTATTAGATTTTACTATATTAAATGACAATCAATTAACTGCATTTTTTGTTAAGAATAAAAAATTATTGAATAAATAATAGGAGAGAAGAGTGAATAAATATAGGTTGAGAATTGTGAAAATAAGACTTTTAATTCAATTAAAACTGTTTCAATTATTTAAAGATAAATATGTTTTCTTTACTTATTCCTCGCGTATAACTTTATCATAAATCAATTTAAGTTGAAACGGGATGACGTGGTATTTAAACGCTAGTTTGTGAAAAAACTGAAAAGATGTGAATCTACATATTCTATTTATCTTTTCTTTTATTTACATACAATTGTACATTCATATAATATATAAAATTAAATTTTAAAGAGTTCTTTAATAATTCATGGTTCTCTTATCAATGAATTTATTTTATTTACTTGATTTTTCAATTTAAATAAAATCGATTAACAATTATTAAAGACTAATAGATATCATTCATAATACTGTACCTCATAACTAATATTTATGAGCATTTATGGAAGACATCTATGGAATACTTTTTACAAATTTTATATATAAATGCCCACAGGTACTTATTTTATTTGTCATTCCTTATTATTATATTAATAAAGTTGTCTGAAGTAATAAGAAAGTTCAATTTCTTCACATGCATATTATTGCAAAAATATTTCCCATTGTCTACGTTCAAACAAATTGGATATTAAACATCAAACTCTTAATCACTTGCTTATAAGACCTTAGAAGTGACAAGGTAGACTCTGTGTGATAAAGCAACCCAAATAAATAAAAAACAAAAAACATTGTAATTTTGAAATAGAAAATGAAAGCAATTTAGTTGGATTGATCTATCAAACCTCTCATCAAATGCAAACACCTTCTCCATGTAGCTCCCCAGATGGTGATTGGTAAGTAATTAATCACCATCAATAATCTTCAGTGTAAACAAAAGTTTGAAAATGATGCTGCAATTACATACCCTTCTAAAAGGGTAACCTATTATAGAACCAGTTTGCGTGAAAAATCTGTCTGCACTCTGATCTGAAATTGGAATCAGTCTTTTTGATGCTTACAAGTTATTCATCAACCACTTTAAGAGATTAGCCCTCTGAGTCACTTTCATTCAACAAAACTAGTAGAAAAGAACAATCTTTTCTGATAATCTTCTGTTTCAGGATCAAAACTGAGAAGGCAATGGCTTTGCGTCTGGGGTTGGGAACATTCTGTTTTTAGCTTCACTCAAGAGATATTTCTGATGCTGATTCAGAACTTTTGGCATTTTCCATACATGTTTGTTCTTAATGATTAAATTTTGTTGACAAATGCATCTTTGCTTAGGAAATGCATCAATAATGGATCTGATAGAAATTATTTATGTTATAAACTGATTAGAAACGTGTTTTGGAAATGAGTTTAGTATAGTACATTTTGTCTCGATAAAACAGTAAAACTGTTTTGAATTATAGTAATAAATGTTGTTTCTGAAAATGTGGATCAATTCCACTCACTAGAAAAGTGGGAAATATCTCAAAACCAATTCTGGTGTTTGCAAAATTGCTGCCGAGGATCAAGAAAACTTGCTAATTATAGCGTACTGATGGTTGAAAATAAAAGAAATATACGAAAAGATGACTCTGTATTATTTATCGTATAGAAATTGTTACAAGAAGTGGATTATATTGTATTATATAATACACAAAGTTAATCCTAAAGTTACCTGTAAATGAACCTAAAACAGGGGTCTATGCTAAATGTTAACATAAGTCCATGTTCTAGGTTCATTTATATGTGACTTGTGACTTTTAGGATTAACTTTGTGTATATATATAACACCCCTTGTAATATAATCCGATACAATCATCTTCTTATATATTTCTTTGAACAATCCATGATTAAGAAATAATTCTTGCAGTAATTCTTCTTTCCTAAACTTTAGGTTAATTTTTATGATTGAGAAGAGATTCTTGTAATAGTTCATCTTTCCTACTTGATCGCAATTTTATTTTCTTTAAGGCGTTTTTGGAGGTTTTGCAACATGTTTTTTATGTCATTTTAAGGTATTTGCAATCCTCTAATATTGGGTTTCTATCCTATTTTGTTCGTTGCTTCCGCTGTGTGGTTCGCATTTCTATTTTTGTATTTTGTTATGGTGACTTGTAAGGATGATTCTCTTCTGTTTATCAGATGGGAAAAATTATTCCTGTTGGAGTTATGTTATGAAAAAATTTATTCATGAAAAATCAATGTGGGATTATATTTCATGTGTTAAGGCAAAACTGATTGACACCAAAGTCAATGATTATGCTACTATAGTAGAGATGTAGTAGAGATATAGGAAGTTGATGACGCTAAATTATCACTTGGTCAATAATTCTATCATACACTCATCGAAATTGGCAAAATATGATAGCATAAGGAGGTATGAGATCACTTATCTTAATTAAATACACAGTCTAATTTTGTCAAATAGTGTCAACTTGAGACAGATATTCGTGCACTAAAGCAAGATGACATAAGTATTCAAGACTTTTATTCTGTCATGACAACCCTATAGGATCAACTTGCCTTGACTAAGCTTGCAAAATTGAGTGCTTTTGTATCGTATATTACTCTTAAGGAATCACAACGTTTGGTTCAATTTCTTATGGCCTTGCGAAGTGATTTTGAAAGTTAATGTGATTCAGTTTGGCTTTGCATCCCTCTACCTTTTATTAATGATATTGTTAATGAATTATTAACGAAGGAAATTAGACTTGCTTTCCAGCCACAGGCCAACATAATCTTGCAATCTTAAGGTACATCATCACCAAATATATCTTTTTACAAATGGATCACTGACTTAGGTGTCACTAATCATATCTCACATCATTTGCCTTCTTTTGTTCGTTATCACCTAACTCATCCAAGTCAATTATAACAGTTAATAGTGGTTCAATTCTATTATCTGGTATTGATACCATTGTGACACCATCATAGGGTTGTCATAAAAAATAAAAGTCTTGAATGTTCATGTCATATTGTTTCAATGCACGAATATTTATCTCAAATTTATATTGTTTGGCAAAATTAGACTATGTATACAATTGAGATAAATGATCTCATACCTCATTTGCAGTATCATATTTTGTCAATTGGGTATCATCGAGTGTGTGACATAATTATTGAACCTAGTGATAATTTTAGAGTTGTCAACTTCTCATATCTCTAAAGTGGTAGCATAATTATCGGCTATGGTCTTAATTGATTTTGTCTTAACACCTGAAACTGAAACATAACCTCGCATGGACTTTCCACGAAGAAAGTTTTTCATAATATAACTCTAATAGGAATAATGTCTACCATCCAATTACACACTAACATGACGGAAGATAATCAGATTTACGAGTTGTCATAACAAATCGAAAACAAAATAGAAATGCAAATCACACAGTGAAAGCAACATAAAAAACATAATACAAATCCAAAATTAAATAATTGCAAATACCTTCAAATGACATAATGAAGATGGTGCGAAACCTAAAAAAAATACCTTAAGACAGAAAACGAAATCACGATCTGATGAAATGAAATCTGCAGAAAACTAACGAAATTTGGTAAAACATAGTAAAACTTGCAAAAGAGACTTAAGGTTTAGGAAAGAAAAATTATTACAATAATTCCTTCCCAATCCCAAATCATTTGAAACTCTTAATATCATGTAAAAAATAAAGAAATATGTGAAAAACAAGATTGTGTATTATTTGTTGTATAAAAATAGTTACAAAAAATATATTATATAATACACAAAACTAACCTAAAATCACAATTAAATGGACCTAAAACATGATTTATGTTAACACTGATATAATATAACCCCATTTTGAAGGCCGAAAACAAGAGTTTGCTTGCCCCCAACTTTACTTCATCGATTTCCATCCCCCAATTCCCTTACCCCTTTTTATCTCTCATTTGTAAATAAAACATAATTAAATAGATTATCCAAAGCCAACATAAACATTACCTAGAGTTCCTTTTTCAAAAAAAAAAAAAATATTAACTCCTTTGAAAAAAAGCCATGACTACAAAACCAAGTTTAGGTATTACTTTTATTCCATTTTTCATAGAAATTTGAATGAAAATTATCCAATTCCTGCCTTCATTCAGAAGCAAAGCCACCCTACACGCTACACGGAATCCTAGAAAAGCATGCAAGCCAAATTATATAACTTACATCTTCTGCTATATACACAGAACCTCTGAACAATGAATGCATAAAGAATCCGGAAATGTAAGATAGTTTAGCTTACAAAAAACTGAAAGTCCAAATTGAGCACAAATGCAAACTTACGCAAACATCTATTTCAGGGATTATAAAAATAACGTATGATCTACCCATCAAATTGTTTACCACACATATTTCGGGGCTTATAATATGACAATAGTTTAACCTTGTTCTTTTTCTACCACTATAGAAAACATTGAACACAAATGCTAATACGATAAACATTTATTCATTAAGTCCACAATTAAGCTATGTACCAAAACGGGCCTGTTACAAACATCTAAACATCAAACAACTCTAAAATATATGATGCTTCTAGCAGAATCCGCATAGTGCTTGTATTCTATACAGGGATGTGTAGCAGAAAAAAAATATGGAATAGCAATCAGAATAAGAGAAGACACAAAACTAGGCAACAAAGGAGGAAAAATGTGATTCTATTGAGTGACCTATCAACTTGCATTAAGTGCCTTCGGACCCTTGGATTACTGTTCCCTGAAGGATCATATGAATTTGGGTATGTGTAGATGTTAGTCAACTGGTTTCCAAAGACCCTTGCATATATCATCTCTCCAAAGATTCCGTATGTTGGATCAAATGCATTGGCTAGTGAACCACCAGCGTTGAACATTGGTGAAGGGTAACTGCCAGGAATTGAGTTGAACTGTTGAGGATGATTGGGATAATGGCGGTGATGATAAACATGTCGGGAAAAAGTTTCAGAATCCCGTGATCTTGATGAGTTGGTCAGCCATGAAGGACCAAGGGGTCTTCTTGGTATCACAATCCCTACTTGGTGACCTTTTCCTTTGGAAGGTAGTGTGCTTTGGTCACGGCCATATAGTGGAACAAGTGATGACTCTGAGATTTCTGATTTGCACACTGGACATTGTTGCTTCTCTTCATTTTCGGAGGAGCCACTTTGGAAGTTAAGCCATTTGTAAATGCAGGGCCAGCAATAGAGATGACCACAGAGAGTAACCACTGGATCTTGCACACAGTCCAGACAGATGTTGCACTCAAAGCCACTGGAGGCTTTTTTATCTGAATCTGCAATATCATCATCACCACCACATTTCCATGTCTTCAGAGATGATTTATCTTCAAAGGAATCCAACTGGGGCACAACGTCCTCAAAATACTGGTTTAAGGCCATGTCTCCTTTGTCTTGTGCTAATGTTCTGTGCAGTGCGCCTGAATCTGAAGAAAAAAGTGCAAGAACAGTAAGTGTCTGCCAATAGGTAATCCACAATCCATCAATGCTAAAAGGTCTAGAAATAGGTACACAAATTAATATGGAAAAAACTGCTAGAAATTAGGAGTTTTAAATGAAAACAAAAATGCATCCAGAACAAGTCATTCATTCTTTACTTGAAAGCTTTGTACAAGGCCAGTGAACAATCAATTCAGATTTTGATTTGGCGTCTTGAATTCTCTAGAACCTCTCTGGAAATTTTCCCAAAGTGATTAAGATAGAACACCAAGTTTTGGTAGGAAAGCGAGTAGGAAAGCGAGTAGGTTAACATCAGCTCACCTACCAAATTTTTCAGTTGTTTCAACACAAGTATCATGTGATTCAATTTGTTCAATCACCAAATTTGTCAGCTATGGAGAGAGCTACCAGACAAAAATGTTTAATTTTCTTATGAGCAATTAGTGATAGAAATAACCCCGTAATTGTGATGTCCCTTTTAAAGAAAAAAGAACTAATATTCCGTGTAAACACTAAACTACTTAAGGGATTGCAGTCACTAATTAACATTAATTGCGAGAACAAGAAGAAAAAAACATCAAAAACAAAAAGAGGATTGTTTCAGACTCACTACCCACCTACATGCTTATAGAAATAATCATAAATCTAATCTAAATAAGAAAGCTACAAATACAAAACTCTATCAGAATTATTTATTCAATGTAATGCACCCACTACCCCTTCCAAAAGTACATTCAGAAGAAAAGGTACAAAACGTATGCTTTCCAAAGAACTCGCCTTATTCAATGTAAATAGCAGTAGCAAAGTCAATGAATAGTCATAATAACGCCCCAAGCGTTAAATTAAGGAGGCGTTTCTATATAGAAAAGGTTCTTCTAATTAAGAAGCAACAAACCCTCCAAGCAGAAAAATATGACAAATCTCAGTGTTTCCCAGTATAAAAAAAAAAGGCAGGAAAACAACTTATACTATCAATAATGGCGATTAAATCTACGCTGTAATCCTAACTCAATCTCCATGCGACCGAGGTGAAAACCAAAATTGCTGAGTTGAAATTTATCAATATCAATTAAACAGATGAAAATTGACAGTAACCTTTAAGGCAAAAAGAAGAAGATTCCAGATTACATTATTTTTGACTAAGGGCGGAAAACTGAATACTAGGTTTCAGCTTTGAACATAAACCTCTGCAGAGAAAGTTCATTCCGACGATGCCACCCAAATAAAAAAACCATTGTTGGAAACTATGAAGAACTCCAAAGCAGAGGGTCGAGTAAAAAACAAATTTTTTCCCGGTACTTTCGGAAAAGAGAGATTTTTTGTTGCAGATTTGAAAACCCAGATGAAAGCAAGAGGCTAAGGAAACAAGTAAAGCATAGGAGGCAATTGCAAGAAGAGTGATAGAAAAGGGTGTGTGAATACTTACAGATAAGAGAATAAAGGAAGAGAAGGTGTTGAGTATTGAAGGGGTGAAAGAAGGAATTGTGAGATGTGAATGAGTGCAAGAAGGAATGAATACAGAGAAAGGAAAAGAGTGGTGATTTGTTTTATAGGCAGAGAAGTCAGAGGAAGAGAAAGTTCAACAGAGTAGCTTCCATCAAGCTTCTACCATTACTGCCAAATAAATATTTTTTTATTGAAAGTTAAAAAAATAAAAAATAAAGTAAAATTTGGCCAACGGATCGGGCTCCTCTCTCCGCGGCTTGCCCACCGGATACTAAACTTCTTTACTGCCTATTTATTTTTTCTATCTTTCAAAAAACGTTAAAGATATTAAATTATATATTACATTTACTTTTTCATTAACTTTTACTAAATCATAATCAAATATACCATATTTATGTTCATAGAATTACTATATATCTTTTTAGCATAACTATTCGATGATTTTTAATTTAATAATTGATCGTTCAACTAAAAGTTATATATTTCTTTTTCTTTTTTGTGTGTGATCAAATCAACACTCGCTTTCGCTTATTTGTTTAGTTAATTCTTGTCCTTATCTGTGTTTTAAGAAATTGGTAATTACAATATGCGGGGAAATGTCAAACTACATATACTCTCAGTTAATAATTTAGTGTCTTTTAAGAGTGTTATTAGATCATTCAAATATTGCTTACACGGGTTAAAAGAAGAAAGTGTGAAAATTAATATATTGAAAAATGTAAAAATACGAAAAGACAAAATCTTAGTTTAATTTTCGACGTGATTGAAAATGTATTTGTAAGGAAAATATACATATAATTAATTATTTTGAAAACATAATAATTATATTCAACATACATATTTTATTATTATTATTATTTAAGTGTATGTAATTTATTATTATTTTTTAATATTTGCACTATTAATACGTATTTGTATAAGTTTTTCTGTTACAACAATATGAATAATTTAAATAAATGATTGAATATTGTTAATAAATATTTCTATATTATAAAGTATAAATAATTAAAAAAATACTAAAACAATACACAAAAAAGAATACAATTAAATAAATATTAAATATATGTTTTTACATTGTAATAAAATACATAATTAAAATAAAATATTTGAATAATAATTAAAACAAGATTAAATAATTAAAAACTTGATATGTTAAGTGGTTAATGCTAAAAATTTGATCGTATTTTTTTTTAATTTAAAAGTGATTTTAACTTTAATTTATGTATTAAAAATTATTTTCATGTGAAATTAAGTTTAGAGTTTTATTTAAATTTTTTTTAAATACATAAAAAATATATTTTATTACATCATCACATGAAAAATTAATATTTTTTATATTCTTTCTCTCCAATTAAATAACCTCTAAAATAAAATTTATAACAATTATTAGTTATAAAATCAATTATTCAAATTTGTAATAGAATCAAAGATATTGTTCATAAAGGCTAAAATTATGTTAGTGTTAACTTAATCATAAACATAGAAAATTTTAATCCGGTGATATGATTATTATATTCATATTCTTCTTTTTCTTTCTTTAATTGAAATACTACACACCTTTATTTTTAATCAACTCTAATTGTTATATAAAGAAAGTGAATTACTCAATAAGAGCATTTTTATGGTATCAGAGCATTTTTATGTTATCCATTCTTCAATTATCCATTTCTCGCTCTGATATCACGTGAATTCAGAACAATCAAATTAACATCACTGTAAAAAGAAAAATTATGGACTTTAATAGAATTGCAGCATGTCAACATTACGATATGCTATGCAATATATATATATATATATATATA
>Ga0214545_1009306_pt1 | contig 15055 bp, 9 predicted proteins | sample CNSS4metaG_FD_160064 | JGI IMG/M metagenome (GOLD analysis project Ga0214545, IMG submission 160064) | Root nodule microbial communities from cowpea collected in UCLA plant growth center, Los Angeles, California, USA - CNSS4 | ecosystem: Host-associated > Plants > Roots > Nodule | place: USA... | reverse complement strand
TCGCTCGTATCCCCACGTGAGAGTAACTAGATATGAACCTCCCCGTTCATATCATCACATGTCAAACACCATCCATGAACCTACCCGCTCATGGCACAGCATCTCCCGATCCAAGCAAAGCATCATTGTCAGTTAGAACAACACATCAGAAAGCAAAGGACATCAGCATTTCCGCTTGGCTCGGTCCACACGCCGCCAGGCGAAACTGTTCCAGACCGCCTGGCGGTATTCACTCACCGCCAGGCGCCAACGTCCTCCCAGACCCACTGTTTTCTCGTCACCGCCTGGCGGAACTCGACCCTTCCCGCCAGGCGCCTCTCGGTGCAGGGTTCACTCACGCTACGTCTATCGCCTGGCGGTGATCAACAAGCCGCCAGGCGCCATATCAGAGGCATTCTGCAGCTGATATTTGGCACTCACTTTTAGTTAATTCTACAGCCCAAGTTATTCGAAGAGCAACTCACCTTTTGGTCTCAGTACCCCATTCTGATTTATTGCCAATTCCCAACCTATTTTAAAGTCGTTATAGCCCAACCTCATCATTCACACATTTCAACTAGAGATTTATTCATTCTTAAGTCATGCCATCAGGTCTTAATTCAGAAAGAACGGATCCTATTCCCATATCTCCCTTTTATACAATCATACTCATTCATAAACCCCATATACTCAATTGACAGTTCATGTATCATTTCATCCTTCACTCTATCTTCCCACTCCTCTTGCCCATCTCACGCGAATGCTTAGTTCCAACTTTACTACCATTCTACTCAACCAACTCCTCTTCCCTATCATTGACCCACAACATCCACTAACAATTTAGGGTCATGTTCAGATTCTATTAAACATCAAAACATTCCAACTGCATTTTCCTCTCACTCGTTACACTACATATAATCTTAATCCACTTCCTATCCCCTTTACCTTGCCTCCTTTCAAGCCACCTCTCCTTTCCAACCTCTCACTCATAATTCTCTCCTTTCCACTACACCAACCTTCACAATTCCCAAGACTCCCTCTCTCTCTCTCTCGCAGAAATCCCCAGTACAACACTCAAACAGGGCTGCCACACATCATCGCCTGGCGGACAGAACAGCCCCGCCAGGTGGCACACCAGTATCAGACCATCTGCATTTTGTTTCTGTACTCCCCACAAACCTATCTTATTTTTCTCCTTCTCCGATAACCACCACACATACAGTTACAACCTTTTCAGCACCCAAACTCAATAATATTATAATTATCACATGCCTCAATTCCAGTTAATTCCTAATCAACCCAACCATCCCATATACAAAACCCCAATATGATCACAAACATTCCAACAAGAAGTATATGACAATAATCCATCTCACAATTTTATACAATCATTTGACACTCAACAGTTCATTACATTCTCCCAATTTAGCATCAAAATCATCAAACAGAACACAACCAAGGTCGCGCCGCCGGGCAGGAACTCATCGCCGCCAGGCGACTCAAACCAAAACAAGAACATACGCTCACCTTTGATGAGCCGCCTAGCGGTAAGGATCAAACCGCCAGGCGGTTTCTGGGAAAAACCCAGAAACCCAATCGAACAGTGCAGAAAAACAGGTGAAAGACATGTAGTTTCAATCACCAAAGCATAATACAACGTATACGTATCTAAAGCATCGAAAACAACTCCCTTTACCAGAAATTCGCGCTCCAAATTGAGATTCCCACTCTCCTTGCATACCTTTTCCCTTTGCTAAAAGAACCACTCCAACTCTTCTCTCGCTGGCCCCCTTCACGCACCAGAATTGTCCCTTCTCACTCTCAGAACTGTTTGCACCTTTCACAGACTGATTTTTCCTCTCCTTCTCTCTTCTCTCCCAAGCTTAATGTGCCCTAATTATTCTCCATTTTACTAAAACGAATTTTATTAAATAAAAATGTGATTAAGGCCATCCAATGGTTATCACCCATTATTTTTCAGCCCCCCACATTGCCTCTCCAGTATCTGCTAGGTTTCCCAATCCTTTCATATTCATGCTCAAAATAAATTTAGCAAAAATAAACTATTTAATTCTCAACAAGGTTTGAACCCACACTCATGCACATACCAAGCCAAGGCCAAACCATTCAACCAATCTAGATTTCATGATAACTCTTACAATTTTAGGAATTTATCATCACACCACGCATTCAATAAATGAGTACACAAAATGCATAATTTAAATAACATCCAAGTTGCACACATAGGACTCGAACCCAAGTCCTCACACACAATAAAGTACTCTCAACCACTTGAGCTAGTACTTTTCCACGTCACAGCTCCTCACATTTATTACTTTAAATATTTTCATTACTCGTCCTTTTTAAATAATCAATTAAATAACTATTTAATTTTCCCAGGTCTTACACCTCCTGCATAACTCAAACAATGTCAGTTACTTTCCGGCAGGACACATAACACCTATAGGAATAATTAGTCAACCCCTTAGCGTCCAAGTAACCTTAAGAACGACATAAAAAGTTGACTACATAAACACCACGTCAAAAGACATCCTGAGTAATTGACTAATGTAAAGTAAGCGGACATCAAAACAAGGTAAGATAGCATGATGATAGACCGATATGTACACAACTCACACAAACTCACCTTCAAAATAACTTAAACAAAACCCAGGAAATTCTCAATGAAACTCATTGATGGTCATTGATGGAAATTGTGCCTTAAGGGATAGGCCCAGGCCCAAATACCTTCAAATAGAGATCCAAAAGCCTTCAAACCATGTAATTAAGGTAAGTCAAATAATTACTATAAATACAAGTGGACCCATACAATTTAAGGTACACAATTCATTAAACTAATATGTGATTTAATTTTGGAGCAAGCTCTGCTGACTTGAGTGTTGAAGTCTCTTTTGCAGGTACAATTTCCATTCGCAACAAAGAAGAAAGAGGACAAATACTTAATAGACGGTCCAACCCAAAGACAAGAATCCATTGAGAAGCCTAGAAGTTGTAGTAAGATATTGGTTTGGTCTCATAAATAACCTCGTATTGTTGCTATAGGAACAACTACTCACTTTTTTTAAAAATAAAACTAGTTTTAAAGATTATTTTTATATTATTTATGTCTCACATAATTATCATTGTATTCCACGTCAATTTGTGAAACCCTTAATTTATAAAATCTTTAATGTAGAAGGTAAAATAAAAGGATAAGTAGGTTCTCCAACTATAGAATTCAATATGCAAAGCTGGCTATATCTCTAAAACACAATTTCCTTTTTTATATTTCTATCCTATCTCGAGAATATATCATTTAGAGTTCATTTGTTTCTTGATCAGAGCATATCGTCAAGACCACTGTAGAGAACTCTACAAATCTCGTCAATCAAAATCGTGAATATAGTAAGTTTCCCTTCTAACCCATGTTCTAGAGTCAAATTTGTAATTTTTTGTTAAGCTTGGGTTTTCTAAGTTGCATGTAGTCCAACTCTACCCAATCTAGTCCTTGCATGTTGATGATTTTAGTGTAATCCTTAAATCATTGATTTGGTCTTCTTGTGAGTCTAGTTAGATTTTCTATGAGTGGAAGCTAGGGAATGATGTTGAGGAACTTCCATTTAAGGTGAGGGAAGATGATGTAACTATTCTATGATTTCTGAAATTCAATTTTCTGTTTACTGTTTGATTTTAGACTGAAATTATATGATTGAATTGGTAAGTTGATTTGGGGTAAATTGAATTTATGAGATGAAGGAATGTTAAATTTCAAGTTCTTGTAAAAATTGGAATTCTAAATGGTATAATATGTGATTTTGGCTTGTTATGATTGGAATTGATGATTTCAATTGTCATTGGCGTGCTGGTAAATTGTTTGAGACTTGTGAGAAATATTTAGGTTGTGTTGGGAATTATCAAATTGCAAGTTTATGTTGTCTGCAATTTTGCAGACTCGTTGGGCGCTAGGCAAACTGAATTTGACAAAGAGTCAAGGGAGATTTTCTCGCAGGGTGAAAAGATTATCGCTAAGCGAATACTGAATTTGATTTTTGCCGAGAGTCAGGAGGATTGGGATTCACTTAGCAACCCTGTCTCGCTAGGCTAATGAATTTGAATTTGGTTCCAGTGTTGAACTTGTTAAGTGAAACGTTCAATTGTTGGGCGTATGAATGTCCAGGGGTTATTCGCTGAGTAATTGTATGTGCTCATTGGGCAAGTCTATGGTTTTCATATTTGAATAATTTGAGGAGCTAATCCATGTTAGGTATGAGAATGATTCAAGGAGATGTTTTATGGTGAGAAGATTATGATATTTCTATTTTGTGTGAATTATGTAGTTGTATCATTCCTAAGGAGGAAATATGATGTGTGAGTCTAGTGTTATGCCTTCGTTAAGGACACCCTTTGAATGTTATCCTTATATTCTACTAGATTCAACATCATGTTGCTTTACAACAGATAGAGGTAGTGAGGCTAGCAGTTGAAGCCTCTCAACAACAACATATTGTTGCTTTGCAATAGTTAGACTCCATTAGGGCCACAATTGGGGCTTCTCAACCCCAAAGCTGGAGGACTTTATGAAGCATAATCCTAAACAGTTTGATGGAAAGATTATCCAAGATGAGGCGGATTAGTGGATGAAGAATCTAGAAAGAGTGTTTGATGCTAAGAGGTGTTCAGAGATTTCTAGTTTACAATAATACCTTGCATCTGAATTTGAGATGAAACAACTTGAAAACCTCAAATATTTTTTGGGTATTGAAGTAGCTAGATCAAAACATGGTATTTTTCTATGCCAAAGAAAATATACTATTGAATTACTATCGAAAATTGGACTGCTTGAGAGTAAACTAATTGATACACCAATTGAACAAAATCATAAACTCTTTCAATGCTCAAATTCAACAAACATAGATAGAGGGAGATACTAAAGACTGGTAGGAAAATTAATTTATTTGTCTCATACACGTCCAAATATTACCTATGCAGTGAATGTTGTTAGTCGATTTATGCATGACCCACGAAAGCTTCATTTGGATGTTGTTGAGAGAATTTTGAGATATTTAAAGTCCGCTCCTAGAAAAGGAATTTTTTTTCTCAAATCATGGAAACTTAAAAGTAGAAGAGTACACTGAAGCAGATTGGGCAGGTTCAAAAGATGATAGAACATCTACCTCTGGATACTTTACTTCTGTAGGAGGGAATCTTGTAACTTGGAGGAGTAAAAAATAGCCTGTAGTAAGATCTAGTGCTGAACCAGAATTCAGAGGCATGACACTAGGTGTTTGTGAACTTTTGTTGATTAAAAATGTGCTATCAGATTTGAACTTTGAACAAAATGAAATTATGAGTTTGTACGGTGATAATACATTGACTATAGCAATTGCCACAATCCGGTGCAACATGATAGAACAAAGCATGTGGAGATTGATAGACATATCATCAAAGAAAAACTTGAAGCTGGAATCATTTCCTTTCCTTTTGTAAGATTAGAATTGCAGTTGACTGATGTTCTCACTAAAGGGGTGTCAAGCAAAGTGTTTAATGAGTCTTTAAGTTGGGAATGTGTGATATCCATGCACCAATTTGAGTGGGGGTGTTAAGATATGCCAAATATTCTATTAGCAAATATTATGCAATGAAATATTGTGTTAGCTATAATTTAGGCATTATTATCTCTATGAGCAACAAATCTGTGCAGCTGTCATTCCTTTGATAAATGAAGAATAATAACACCCTTGTATGTATATATATGGTACCATATTTTTTGAAATAATATATCCGAATTATTTTTTGAATCTTTTTATAATACCTAGCCAAGAGAAATGGTTACCGAATTGTGGAAACTGGTTACAAGTTGAACTAAATGAGCTATTAACTCTCGGTCCAGAGTTTCTTTCGAGGTCGAGTACTATTCGGCTTTGATCAGTACATGAGCCCCATTCTTCAATATGGGTCATGCTGAAGGCTAAAATAGATATAAATTTCTATGGAGGTCTGTGCCTTGATCAGTACAAAATCTAATGTTTTAGTTTAATGTTTTAACCATACGTGAATTAAAGCACTAAAGTTAATCATGTCTAAAATTATGCAAATTTATAAAAAGATGCTAAGCTATGTAGGAAATTTACGAGTGGATGATACCTTAGCAAGTAACTAGTTAACATATAATTAAATAAATGAGTATCAATTTATCTTGTCTAATTTTTTAAATTAATTGATAATTTAAATTTTTAGTTATATGTAAATATATTGTAATATATATATATATATATATATATATATATATATATATATATATGATGAAAATTTATAAAAATATATTTAGAACAACATTATTTATTTCGTATTATGATGACAAGGGATATAAAGATGATTTAGTAGTAAAGTTGGGAAAGAGAGTGAGAGAAAATTGTGAGTTCAATTTCTCTACTAACAATTAGAAGATAACTTTATTTTTCTATTTGTAGATAGTTCTTTTATTATAAATATTTATTTTCCTTTAAAAAAAGGTTAAATTTTTTTTAAAAAAAAAGTCAAATTGAAAAAGCAATCGAATTTAAAAAAAATAATTATTTCAAAGAATTAAAATTGATAAGAATTTGTTTACACTAAAATATCTTTTTTATTAATATTATAAATTTGTTAAACAGCACAAACAAGGAAAGAAATACAAAGTAACCAACCACGATGAACTATGAAACAAATTTGACGTGCATGCTCCAGTGAAAGACACACGGAAAGAATCAAAATTTGACCAACTTTGTAATAATGACACATAGTATATATATGAATTCACCGTACACGTTTCATGGTTTGTAGTACCTCGTCACTCACTGAATACTATGTTTAAACTAAACCCACCACCCCATTGGTTTTTTCTTCTGATTTTTGGAGTGTTTTCATATTCAGTTCAATCACTGAGGTTTGAATTGCAATCAGGTCAGACCAAATGTATATCCGAAGACATAAGGAAGAATTCAATGGCAGTGGGCAATTACAGTGTCGTTAATCCCCACGTTGATCAACCCTTGCCTGATTCTCATAGTGTCAGTGTTCGGGTAAATTTCTTGGTTATTTCTCAACACTTGTTTAGGTTAAGGTTTTGATACAGTAATTTTTGTTTGATGCAATGGTTATCAGTTTTTTTCTTTTTTTCTTTTTAATCTGGGGTGTGCCTTTTCATTTCTATTTCACCAATGCATGTAGTGATTTTCATTTTCACTCTCATGATAAGATGCAAGAGTGGGTGGATTAGTGTGGAATATATTGCTTCTGTTGAACTTGTAGTTTTGAAATCAAGTCTTGAATATACTTGAAGGATCGAAAAATGTACCCACTGAATGGGATCCAACAGAAGGAAGGTAGATAGAGAATCAAGGAGTAGAAAATTCAGCTTTGATGTTTTTTTTTTTTTTTTTTATAATTTTTGTGTCTGAATTAATATAGTGGTAAATTTGAATGATGGGTTATTTGGTTTGTCAGGTGGGTTCACTGAGAGGGAACAACAATATTTATCACCAGAGTGAATATGTTCATTCAGGACAGTTTGCATTTGTGGCAAGAGAAAATGGTGATCACATGGCATGTTTCCGGATTGGCCATCACAAACCCCAGATAACTCTCACAATTGATCTCGATTGGAGAACAGGTGTTGCAGCAAAAGATTGGTCCAATGTTGCAAAGAAAAGCAATATAGATGTAAGTGAGTGTTTGTATTAGTATTAAGGACGTATATTTGTTAAACACTTTCTACACAAAACAAGAGACAAAGATTGATGTAAAATAAATTAACATGAGTAAAAATTCATATTTACATTTTGTCATACAACTATTATATATAACACCAAGAAAGGTAAATGTGAGATAAAAAAAAAATAGTGAAATGCAATTTAAGGATCTATTGAAAGAAACATATATAATTCAAATCCAATTGTTTATCCCCACCCTTCATACATGTCTAATGCAAATAGTGTTAATTTTTCAACCCTTAAATTACCATACACTGATTTGTCTCATATTTGCAGGGAATGGTACGTCAGCTACAGATTTTACAGGAAGTTGTCTCTTCCATTCACGAGGAGATTATTGATCTTCGAAAACAGTAAGCATGCACATTAGTTTGTATCTGAATTCTTAATTCAAATTTTATGAGGATTTTAATGTTTCTTCTATTCACCATATTTTCTTTTAGAGAAGAAGAAATGGAACTGCACAACTGGGAAACCAACACCAGTATGTTGTGGCTGTGCTTTCTTTCACTTTTTGTCTGCATGTCAGTAGCAGGGTTGCAACTACGGCACTTGAAGACCTTCTTTGAGAAGAAGAAAATCCTCTGAAATTTTGTCATTTCTTTTATATTGTGCTCATGAGCATACCAGAGCATCAGTCTATAGCATATACACATGTGGAGACCTCTAAATTATGCAATACTGTTCCTGTTATTTTGTTGAAAATAGATAAATTCATAAGGAACTATTGTTGTTTTTTAGTTTGGGTTTCAAAAAACAGAAAAAATGGATAGGTTATTGTATTGTGTGCTTAAACAATGCACTTCTTTTCACATATGTGTTCAAACAATACACTTCTATTCATAGCATAGCACTCTGGTTGAGTGATGGTGTGATGACAGTCCCTGATGAGAAAAAGGTGTGAATAATACCACAACATTTATTTAATCTAATTCGGGATTTAGTCCGCTAATTATATATATATATATATATATATATATATATATATATATATATATTAAATATGAATATTTAATATGTCATACATATTAAAAGTTTATTATGCAAACCATATGTATGTCATGTACAATTCAGGTAATGAACAATGTTTATAGATCTGATTATGCAAAAATTTCCCTGGATATAACAAATTAACATGGCTTTGGTAGTGGTAGCACATAATTTTTAATTTCTAATTTGTAATGCCCATCACTTGATTTCAGTTTGCAGGAGAAATTAATTTCACTTTACAAGAATAAAGTAATAAAATTTTAGGGTTTTTTACTAAAAATGGTTGTTTGTCAAAGTTTGTCAAACAAAACTTTGTAAAAGTATCATTTCCCTTAACAAATTTATGAGAAGAGAACTTATGCCCTTGGCCAAATAATCCAGCTAACAATACTCTCACATCTTAAAACATAATCATTTGGTAGCATCTGGATCTCAAAATGCTGTAAAGTTAGTCAATAATTTGGCTACAAATGCCAAGAATCACCTCAACGCTCTATAAACATAAATGTCACACCGAATGATGGAGTAACTAATCTAGGATAATTTAGGCGTAGGTGATATCACCATGTTCACATACAGATAAAATTGGATTGAGCAGCCTGCCACTTTGTCTCTCTCCTTAGAGATCATCACCTTGAAGGGAGTTTCTTCCTGCACCTAAAATATTTAATGGATCACCTCTTCTCATAGGGGATCAAGCTGACAGAATAGGTTCGGACAGGTCCAATATTTGCTGACATAGGAGGACAATTCCTAACTAAACCTTCACAACCAATACAAGAACAACCTAAAAATTGGGAAGGAAATCTGATAGTAGTTGATAGAATTTAACACATGAACTGGTCAAACAATGTTCAAGAAATGAAAACTACCAAAAGTTTTCGAACATAAGATAAAATTTAAACATTAGTTAGAATTGTTATATTTTTCCTTAAAAGGGTTTTGTACACAACATATTACACTCGAAACAACCACTATTACCTGCTCACAACAATAGCTGAATGGAACTCAGCCAAGAATTTTAATGAGACAAAAAAGTAATTGAATGTAAAAACCTGTTAAAAGAATCAGCATCAACCAGTTACGCTCATCTGAGACTTAAGTTCAAAACACCTTGTATGACCCCAGCTAGGTATTCCAAATTGGCTTCTTTGACAACCTCGCAGCAGCATTGGAATGGTAACAGCAGATAATCACCTGAATATCTGGACAGGAATGCTCTTATAATTCATGAAGCGAACACTCTCCAGTGATGATCTGAAGGCAAATTTTCCTTGATCTTTTCAAGCCGTTTAAGGATATCTATGAACGAAGGTCTTTGACTTATCTCAGAAGACCAGCACTCCTCTGTTAAACTAAGAACACGCAAGGTCAAATTCCATATGATTACAAATTACAGCCCTGAAGCTGCTCTAAGAAATAGTTGATAGAACAGAGATGAGTATTTGACTAGACTGGAATTCTGGCAGCCTAATTGTAAAGCATTCATAACTTACTACCAAGTGATCTCGAAATGAGAGATTTCATATTTATGCTTGTCATGTCACACTAGAACTCTAGGATTATTACCAAGCGGCACCCTTAAGGGTAAGCATAGTTGTAAAATTTTCTTCCAAGCACGACAGAGAAGCAGGATAAAAATAAATGTCTCGCTGTTGTTCTCTTAACTTAAATCTTATTCTCATTCATTATGGCTTACTGTTCACACATTAAGAGTATAGACGCTGGGTTGGTGTAAAAGCAAAGAAGAGGGGAAGTGGATGCTAAGTTAATAATTTCAAAGGTAAAGAATGATTTACGTCTGATATTGATTTCATCAGTTTAAAAAGAGAGAGAGAGAGAGAGAGAGAGAGAGAATGATTTACGTCTCTGACAGATAGCAAACGCGAATGGGAGAAGAAATTGGATTTGAGAGGGTAATTAGAAATGACTTACTCTCGCAGGTCAGAGGTATAACTCTTTGATCGAAATGAAGGCCTGTGTCCTTCTGCCACATATTTGGCTCCATCATATGGTTCATAATTTGAAAAAGGCGGTTCACCTTCAAGCATCTGAGCCAAAGAAGATTTCAAGAATAGTGAATTCGAAGTTTAGAACTATCTTCAACTTTTTACCATTTTATCAAACAAAAATCTAAGTCTTAAGGGCGGAATTACCTCATACAGAATCATTGCAAAGGAGAACACGTCAACCTTCTTATCATATCTCCGGTGTTTGAAAACTTCAGGAGCCATGTAGCGGTCTATTTTTCCCCCAAAAGAAGCAAATTTCAATTTTGTGCATACAATCCTTCAAATCTTACTACTTTTAATTAAAATAATTGCATACATTCCTTCAACTTTACCTCATTTTGAAATAGCCATATTAAAATTCCAATTTTAGATTGACCTTTCGTAAACCTCAATTAGATAGACTCTTCCATGCATAAGCGTAACAAAAACCATTCATCATATGACATGGGTGTTGATTCATTCATTTGATAATCTTGTAACGTAACTCATGATTTTATTTTATTTTTTAAAATACTCTTTATGTTCCTTTTATTCTACATTTTTTAAGTTATGGAACTTAAAAATAAAACAAAAAAAAAATAGATATTATCTCATACAAGTCATATTATCAGTGATTTTAATTAATTACTGAGCGGATTGGTCTCATAGCAGAGTTTGAAAGCTAAGCACTCACCTCGTTATGCAAGTTCAAGATGGATATTTCAAAACAAGGTAAAGTTCATGCCATGTCTATGCATTTTGTCCTATTAATTTGAAAGAATTTCTCATACTCACAGCTTCCAGTTTCACCCGTCATCTTGTATACATCATGAGAACTTTGGACCTTAATAAGCTTACTAAGTCCAAAATCACCAACTTTTAAATGGTCGGCACTAGTATTGACTAAAAGAACATTCCTGAAATTTTAGGGGTGAAAAAGATTTCAACTTGTAGTGCATTCTTGCATCGACATATAAATAAATTCCTATCATGTTCTAGATCATGTTAAATACTCTAAATCTAGGACAAAGAAAAATTGAGATCAATTTGTAAGAATAACATATTTACCTTGGCTTTAGGTCTCGATGGATGATAACATTTGGTTCATTGTGAAGATAGGCCATCCCTCTACAAACAGTATTACTAAATATAGATTAGAAAAATAGTTAGATTCAATGAACCTGCATGCTTTCAAGTGTTTCTAGATTTCCTAGGAATGTTTTATCAGCATCGTTAGGAATACATGATGCTCTGTGATGAGCTTAGTTATGCATCTGACAACATTCTTGAAGCTCTTCCCTTACCTCAAAAAGAACTAATCAGTTTCTTTAACAAAAATAACAGAAATCTTAAACGATTTTCTAGTGAGTTTGTGAATACAGTTTTTGTTTTAAACAAAAATGGCAAGCTAGGATAGCATTTCCTCATACTCAGAGACAGCAAAACTGACCATGATCAGAAAAAAAAAAAAAAACATCACGTATAAAATTATATCAAATGGCATATATATGCTTAAAAGTGTTACTGCATGTAATTTCTTCATTACATGCACAAACCAGTATTCTTATACCTTATGAGGAAACTTTGGGTCATAGTCTAAGTCAAGACAAACATTAGATCGCAACAATGGTAGTGAGAAGTAAACAAGCACGAAGACTTCGTACGGTGGAAATCTGCTTTTATGGGGTTCCAAATCTTTGCAACCTTATCTCCAACAAAGTTTAAGCCGTTTAAATACATTATATTAATAAAAGCGTGAGAGCCGATACTTTTAAGCTATAACCAATTCCATTGTAGTTCACTTATCAGCAACGAGGAAGTCAGATTTCAGAGAAAGATGATTGAGTTATTTGAGTTGAACTATTTTCATTCCTTTATAACACCGACAATGTTTGATTTTCTATTTTATCTTTGTAGAAGCCTAAGAAAAGTACATCTATGACATGGGTAGAATACATTGTCTAAAACAGGGGAGGGAATATCTTAGAGCATGGAAAAGAGCAGTAAACTTCCCAATCCATCACCCTGAAGCATCCATAAGAACACCAAAGAAAGCCACAAGCAGAGTCCAATAGAATTTCAAAGTAAGTCGAGAAGCAAAGAGACACCCATAAAGATATAAGACTTTTACTAGGTCACGGACATAGTAATTCACAATATCCCATAGCAATTAGATTGTAAAGCAAGACGGTAAAGCATTATTTTCTATACCAATGCTCAAGTTATGAGCTTTGGGAGTTCATTACAATCAATCATCTTTTATTGATCTTGATGTTGCCTGGAAGCTTAGGAAATTACTTCTGGAAATATTTTAGAAGTAGGTATGGCAAACTTCTTTTGAAATTGGAACATCTTCCGTCCATCCATTTCAGTAAAACGTAGAACAAGGCAACAGATTAAGGTCCTGTCCTATGCAAGAGTGCTCTCCTTGCAATCCCAGGTCTTTAGTGGGGTCAAATTTAACAGTTGTTTCAGCTTCTCAGTCGCTGTCCCACGAGACTTATCCATTTGAGGTATGATTTATAATTCATAATTTATAATTATATAACAGATTTACAGAGAGGTTAAAAAGATCAAGGGGGTTAATGTCTCTCTTGTTTTGAGGTTTTCTGTTTGTTCTCTTTACAAACAAATTTAAAAAGAAAAACAAAGGAAACATCAGGAATAACACACCATACCTAGCAATATCCAAGCCAAAGTTGATAGCTGCTGATGGACTAAGAGAACTTTTGTCCTTGAGGTACTTATGAAGATCACCCTATAAAAGACACGAAATAGTAATTTAAGAAAGTTTAATCTTAAAGCACAAGATTTCGTGAGTTCAGAGCATCTGAACCTAGGTGTCTATTTATATGCATTCACGTACTCCTCTTAGATACTCAGTAATTAACATAAGAGGCTTCTTGTCTGTAACAGCTCCAAGAAATTGAACAACATTAGGGTGTCGAAGTTTCACAAGTAAATTAACCTCGTGCCTGAAGTCCTGACTGTATTGAAAAGTGATCAACAAAAATAAAGGGATAAGTGACTGAAAAAAGTGTAAGATAGATAGAAAAAATGGACGATTTCTGAAAATGCACAAGCTTAATCACAAGTTTGTCTGTGTATTGCCTTCTCTCTCCTTTTTATTATTCATTATTTCATTTTTAAGGGGTTTGATTATACATGAGCTTTAATGTAAACCATTTTTCCCAAAGAGTTAGCTAATTCAAACAGAACAAACATCACCGCAAGAAACAGTCTAAAATTCTAGAAATTAAATAAAGGATCTTACATCACCAATCTATCATCTGACAGAGATGGAAGAATACGTTTGACGGCAACAGGCGTTCCACGCCAATGGGCTTTTACGATCTCGCCAAAAGATCCCTTCAGAAAACACACCCACAATAAGATCAAACCTCAAGATCAGATTTGGTTCATCAACTGTATGAATGCAAAGTAAAAGTAAAAGGATATGAGCAGTAAAGCAATCACGTAGAAATGATAGCGAGAAACAGAGTGTATAAAGAAATTAAAAAACTTAGAAAAACCAAGACAAAATAAATTAAAAATAAATAAATAAACGACCAGATTATCATCACGAAGATTAACAATTGAAGACTCACAACTATTTGTACTCACATACGATACAGTCTATGATGAAAACGACAATTTCATACTCACATCCAGTCTATACGATGAAGACACAATTTCATACTCACAGCTCTACCACAATAAACACAGTGCAAGTTCTAAAATTCACAGTAAGATCTTGATACAGCACAATGCAAACGAGATCAAGAAAATAAAGAAAACACCTTTCCAATGCAAACTGAATGAGAGAAGTCCAGCTCAGATGGGTCAACTTCCCAGTCACATTTGTTAGGCAATGGGGGAAGAACATTTTGGCCCTTTTCAGAATGACTTCCATTTTGGCCCTGCGTAATCAAACATCAAACTCATTGCAACACATACACACATCATTATCACTAACTCATTCCTCTCTCGTTTTAATGCAATAGAAAATACATTTTTATTTTATCTTTTGGTTTGAGACAACAGGTATCATTCTCCCCATTAGGCAACATTACTAGAACTAAAGACGATTTGATTAAGCTCGAACAATCTATGTCAGTGTCAGTTAATCGACGTGCTCACATTTCTATTTTCGTTGCGAGAAAAAAATGCCTCCTCCATTGAATATACTTACATAAGACAAGCCTCCATTTGACTTCAAAAGGTCGATTATCGGCATTTTTTTAGCTCCTTCTGCATCAGCCAAAGGCTTTCCAGAACAAAACAACACTAAATTATTCGTCAGAAGAAGTTAAAAAAAAAAAAAAAAAAAACCCCACTCAATGA
>Ga0214545_1009305_pt1 | contig 15056 bp, 10 predicted proteins | sample CNSS4metaG_FD_160064 | JGI IMG/M metagenome (GOLD analysis project Ga0214545, IMG submission 160064) | Root nodule microbial communities from cowpea collected in UCLA plant growth center, Los Angeles, California, USA - CNSS4 | ecosystem: Host-associated > Plants > Roots > Nodule | place: USA... | reverse complement strand
CGTTAGTGAAAAGGACCAAATTGATCACAATTTGACGAAAATGAGGATCTAATTGAACATAAAACGAAAATAGGGACCAAATTGAATAAAATCAACAAAAATAGGGACCAAATGTATATTTAAGCCTAGAAAGAATGGATACTTTCACCAAGTATGCATTGTTTAGTGGTCATCTGTTAAAACAAAAGACGCACGATCTATCGATGAATCGTATTTGAAAGTTTACAACTTCATGAAAATTAAATCAGTTTCATAGACATTGAAGTAGATGGTAATGTATTCTTATATTTGGTGATTCGAACATGCATACCTTTCTGTAATGGGGAAGAAGTTCAAAAAATACTCACTGTAATGTCAAATGTTAAATATGATGATGAGAAACGATGATCATGAAACAGAGAAGATAAAAAGAGTGTTGGTGAAATAAATCTTGAATAAGAACATGCACACCTTTCTGCAATGTAGAAGATAAAACCTTGTTGCAGATGATGATCAAAGAAGAGGATGTAGAAACGGAGAAGATAAGAGCCATATGAGAGAAGTGAATGTCTTTTGAAATCTAAAAAGACGTGATGGTGAACAAAGAGTGTTCTGATTAAAATATGAAAGAGAGTATTTGAGAAATCTTAACATTGGAATCATGATTTTTTTGAGAAGTGAACACCATAATGAAAGAAAACCTTCACAATGATCAAAAACCGAAATTATTATTCATTAGTAGATAATTTCAAGGTTGTAATAGATGATGATTTGAGAAGAGAAGAGGATGCAGAAACGGAAAAGATCAGAGGCAGATGAGAGAAGTAAATGTCTTTTGAAATGTGAAAAGACGTAATGGTGAGCAAAAAGTGTTGCTGATTAAAATATGAAAGAGAGCAGTTGAGAAATCTTGACATTGCAATCATGATTTTCTTGAGAATTGAACACCATAATGAAAGAAAACTTGCACCGTGATCAAGAATCTGAATCAGTTCAATAATGAAAACGTGTGGAAGATGAAGCAGCAATTTAAATACGTAAAATACTGCTTTAATAATCATTATCTCGAGTAGTGCGAATATTAATGAGTTTGAATATTGATTGACACTGTAATATTATTTAAATTGATACATTAACAAATACTGGATTTTTATTTTATCATTTAAGTAAATCTTTATGTAATATTTATATAAAAATAATTAAATATTAAATGATTAGGTTAAATTAGAATGATCTAGGCCAGCGAATGTTCTCATAATTAATATTTAATTTTTACGTTAAACTCCTTTTAAAAAAATAATAAATAATATTTAATGTCTGGTCTTTTAAAAAAATAATAAATAATATTTAATGTCTGGTCTGTCGTTGTAATTTTGAATTTAGATGGAATGGTAATTAAATTGATTAATTCAAAATATAATTATCATTTATTTATAGTTATTTCTAAATTGTGATTTTCATATTTTTGATCAAAGAACTTCCAAATTAAAATAATTACGTTGAGATAACTATATAACGACAAAAGAAAAAACACATAACTTGATATATAAAGTTTAAATTACAAAATATACATAGATAAATATAATAATAACTGCATCAAATATTAAAGTTTGGTTTAAATTTAAAAACACATAACTACAAAATATATATAAGAAGTTCCAAAAAAAAAATTACATAGTAAATGTTCAACTTTTAAACCAAATTAAAGGATAATGAACTTTGATATGAATGCTTGGTTTTTCGCTTTCAACTTCAAAAAAGAGTTCACTGTGATCCTATGCAGATAGTTCATGAAGAGCACAAAAATTCTTCCAGCCAGCTCCTATCTTTACAGACCAGCGTCTTATGATCAATTTACATTCCACTTCGCCCCTTGGTTGTGTAAAACAACAGATGAAAGTCCATTGTTTTGAAAATAACTCACAAATTCTTTTTTCAAAGGGAATAGGATAAGTCATACTTGTTCGAAGCGTTCGTACTTACTGGACAGACTGCTTCATAATTAATGCAATCGCTTGGGAATAAAAAACTTAAAATGAAGTACGAATTAAAAAAAACGTAAAAATAAAAATTTAAAATATAACAAAATATTAATTATAAAATGATAATTCGTAAAATGATCATTAACTTTTAAGAAGATAATAAGAATAAATAAAATTCCACCTCTTGAATAAAAACATTTAAAACAACAAAAAAGAAAATCAAAGCTTTAACAAAAATAAATCTGGGTAAAGATAGAAGAATAAGATGAAAAACATTGAGAAAGATCAACTGTTTCCTTCAAAAAACTGAAATCTGGCAGTGACTAATGTTATATGCAGTTCATTCATCAAGAAAAAAATTAGAGAAAACACATAAAACAAAAAAAAAATAGCAGATGTGAAGATGTTAGAGAAACACATTGACATGAAGAATCAGAAAAAAGAAAAATACAAAGAGTTATGCAGAGAAAAAGACTGACGGTTTTTTGGTCTTCAAGACTCTTGAATAAAAACATTTAAACCACAAAAAAAAAGAGAATCAAAGCTTTAAAAAGAAGAAATCTGGGTAAAGATAGAAGAATAAGATAAAAATATGAAATCTCCGTAAATATAGAAGAATAAGATCAAAAACATTGAGCAAGATCAATTGTTTCCTTCGAAAACCTGAAATCTCGTCGTGACCAATGTTATACTCAGTTCATTCATCACCAAAAAATTCAAGAACACACATAAAAAAAAATAACAGATGCGAAGATGTTAGAGAAACACATTGAGATGAAGAATCGAAAAAAAGCAAAAATCCAAAGAGATCTGCAGAGAAAAAGACTGGCCATTTTTTGGTCTTTAAGACTCTTGCATGTTTTGGAACTCTTCATTTCAAGCTTGTAAGTTCTAAAAAATAGCATCAACGAAATCTAGGTTAAAATATAAGAAGAATATGAAGAGTCAGTTCAATCATCAACAAAAAATTCAAGAACACACATAAAACAAAAACAATAACAGATGCGAAGATGTTAGAGAAACACATTGAGATGAAGAATCGAAAAAAACAAAAATCCAAAGAGATCTGCAGAGAAAAAGACTAACCATTTTTTGGTCTTTAAGACTCTTCATTTCAAGCTTGTAAGTTCTAAAAAATAGCATCAACAAAATCTGGGTTAAAATATAAGAAGAATATGAACTTTTTTATTGAGAAAGTTGAACAAAAAATGAAATCTGGGTAATCACACGAAACCTGGCCGCGGCCAAAAGTTCTACTCAGTTCATTCATTCGAAAAAAATTCCAAAACAAAGAAAGGGTGAGAAAAATCGGATGACAAAGAAGAAGCTGAAACCTTACAACGAAACCTGGGTAAAAATAAAAGAAAACATCAAATGTTTAGTTCATTCACTTGAAATCTGGTCATGAACAATATTCTACTCCATTCATGCATCTGAAAAAAATTTCAAAAAAGATAAAAGGTTAGAAAAATAGGAAGATAGAGAAGAAGCTGAAACAATACAACAAAACATGCATAAAAAAAAGATCAAATGTTTCCTTCAGAAACCCGTAAAAAATGAAAGAATAGAAATAAAAAATAAAGCAAATAACAGATTTGAAGATGTTACAGAAACACATTGAGATCAAGAATAAAAAATAAGCAAAAATAGAAAGAGATCTGAAAATGAACATTATGTGGAGTCCATGGTGTTTCGATGGCCTGAGAAAGAGAGACAAAAATCAAAAGAATCTGAAAAGAAGATGAAGAGTTTGAACGGGTCATAGTGAGAAAGAGAGAGAAAAACTCTGAAGAAGATGAAGCGTTTGAAGGTGTGAAAGTGAGAATGAGAGACGAAAAGTCAGAAAGAGAGAGAAGAAGTTTAAGAGTCTACGATGAAAGAGGAGAAATATGCGGTGGGATACATGGAGAAAGTGGAAAGAGAGAGAATTGTATTTCTTTTTGACATGTTAGCTTTCTTTCTTTTTGTAGATAAAATTTTTTGAATTGAAGTGTGTGATATATATTATTTAATTGAAAAAGTTGCTATTTGTTAGTTCCCATTTGTATTAAGATATAGATGTATATTTGACTATGCAACATCCCGGTTGGACATTACTAATTTAAATAATTAGAATGGGAAAAAGTATGAAATCGCATTTATAATAATTCCTTTTCCCAAAACGCGAGAAAATTTACAACATTTATTACACCGCAATAAGTCAAAATCCATAAACTATGATTGCCGATTACAAACTCCGAGTCTGGTAAGATAAATGATTACAAAACGTTTAAAATCCATAAAACAAGAAAACATCATAAAGGTTTTTCCCCAAGTTAGCCCCTCTCCGAATCTATGCTTCACCAGCACCACTTGCAACATCATCTGCTCCCGTGTAACACATTACACGATTATCGCCAAACACAAGCAGATAGGGTGAGTTCAACAGAATAAAACAATATAATAAATAACCATACAATATTCCAATAGTTCTAATACTCCAAAGTCCCATCACATAGTATATTATTCTCTCATAACCAACCAGTTTCCTTTCCTACGCCTCCTAGGAAGAATAAGCAACAACCCTTACCTGTTCACTGAAACCCAGTAAGGGCATTACTTTCCTTAGGACTTACAAGTAACCACCCTTGCTTGCTCACCAAAACTCGGCAAGAGCACAACCCTTACCTGTTCACCAAAACCCAGTAAGAGCGTTGCTTTTCCTAAGACTCCCAAGCCATAATCCTTAATCATTAACTTCCAAATCTTCCTCTGGACGCCTCTTGATTCAACACCCTTTGAAGATTACATTGATCGATCCTTGCTGCCACGAGTGTCTACTTGCCCCTCCGACTACAGGCCACCACCTAATAGTCCACACTCGGGAATAAATTTGCCACATCCACGATCTGCGACACCAAGTGGAGTTCTCCAATACGAACCACAATCTGTATTTGTCCCAAGACTACCAAACTCGTCGGATAACACCGAGGAGGGCAATCTTTCGGAACCCATTTGTACGAGCCACGATCTCGCACACTCCACTAGACTTCCAAAACCACCAGGCTACAACCTCGAGTGGCTATGTGTTACCCCAATACAAGTTGCACTCGTAACTAGGCCCCCAATAAAGCAGCGCATCAAGACCTCCATCCAAAGTTGTGTAGAATCCCTCACGTAATCCATCACTACATCCAAAATTGCCTAGCACAACATCCATATCGCTAAGTTAACTAGCGTTCTAGACCACCTGGCAAAACACTTGGTGCTGCCGAGCGCCAACCCATTGGATTTTGGTCTAAGCCCAGTTCTACAACACACTGCCTGGCAGGACCACTTCCGTCGCCACGCGCCAACTTTCGAGTTTTACTCTAGAGTTCACTTTGTGACCTATCTCTTGGCGGTTTACACCGTTCCACCAGACGCCACACCAATAACTGGTAATTTACTGGTATTTGACACTCTACAATATTTGACACCAATACACAAGACACTCAGTTCACGCAAAACATGCATTCATGACAAGTAAATACACTTTCATATCATTAAGTTCAACTCAAATACACAATATCACATGGTCATACATCAAACACAACCATATTCTTGCTTTTATACATCTTGGAGAATCACAATAAATCCACATTAAACCATCAAAACAAAGTGTTATACCCAACACACAATCCTAGACAATCAAACAATATATAAACTAGTAAGAACACATAACCATTGCCCCAAAATATCGCACAACAATAAAATAGTAATAATGATAATAATAAAAAAAATAACAATAATGATGATAACAACAACAATAATAATAATAATAATAATAATAATAAAACGAAACATTGAAAATAATAATAATAATAATAATAATAATAATGAAAATAATAATAAAATAAAATGAAACAATAATAATAAAACAATAAAACTAATAACATAAAATAATAATAATAATAATAATAATAATAATAAAATAAAGCAATAATAATAAATAATAATGATAATAAAATAAAATAATGATAATAATAACAATAATAATAAAATAAAATAATAATATTAATAAAGATAATTATAAAATAAAATAAAATGAAACGTGTAAGGCCCATTTTTCTGCCTTTAATGTTTAAAGGTCTGGCCTCATCTGTTGTGCCTAAGGCCAACCCATAAGGTACCCCAAGACCCCTTACAACCACTTGTTTCCCTTCATTTCTGCATTCACTTTGCAAAACAACCTCTTTTCCCACTCTTTTTTTTCTCCAACAGAGCTCTACTAGGGTTTGGTCCCCATTCTTCCTCCAAGCTTGGTGAACGTTTCCCTCCATTTCTCTAGTGTTCTTAGAGCTGTGGTGCCATTCTGCTAGTGCATAAACCCCCTCACAATAGCTTTTGTTTAGTTAAAGGAAGCTAGGGTTTTTGTGTTTTCTTCATATCTGCCTATTTTTAGCTTTGTTTCGTGTTTATGATGCTTGTGTGTTGTTGTGGTTGCCTGGAATGATGGTAAATATTGTTTGGTTTCGAATGCCTGGCTATTGCACGCGTGAACAGTGGTGAGAACTGGTATTCTCGCCTAGGCGAGATTAACAGAAGCTCACCCAGGTTTCTGCTCGAACTGTCGCTCAGGGGAGAAGCCTCCGTTTTGAGCGATGAGTTATCTCGCTCAGACGAGGAGGTCTCGCCTAAACGAGAAGGCTTGAGGTCTCGCCACTATTCCACTGCTTGAGCTCTCGCCTAGGCGAAAAAGGATCGCTTGAGCGGGAGAACCTCTCTCGCTTGAGCGAGGACTTCTAGCCTAAGTGAGACTAGGGCAGGTTTCGTGTTCTAGTTTTGATTTGTTCTCTAATGTGGTACTTGCCTGTCTGATAGGGTGTTTTTTATCGTAAACACATGAAGTATGATGCCATGTATGTTGTGTGAGATTAAATGACAATGAGATTTTGTTATGTTGAGTATGAAATGGAAAACATGAATTGTTGGTTGGTTTGTTGGATATTGGCATGAGATTGTTACGCTTGATAAATCTATGGTTGGTTGGTGAGACATGGATATGGTATGAGATTGACGTAATTCCATGAAACTCTTGGTGAGATTTCATGGCGGTGTTGGATGTGATGGACGTAATTCCATGAACCTCTTGGTGATATCTCATGGTGGTGTCGTATGTGATGGACGTAATTCCATGAATCTCTTGGTAAGATTTCATGGTTGTGTCGTAGTGTATATAATTAGGTAAGGATTCAAGTAAGGATTGCATCCTGAAACTCTAAAGAGTTAGTTAGTCTCATGTAAAGCGAACTGACTCAAGTGGTGAGAGTAGCAAGAGGCCCTAGTCTTCGGAAGGATAATGGCCTTAGATGTTTGAAGGCCAACCTTGTGCGTGGTAGGGTGAAACCCATTGGCAATGGCTCTGCAGAGCAGTAGAGGCCACCACAAGTGCAAGCATCCAGTGAATTCGACCGATTATATGTATCCAGATAAATTGAGTCTTAGAGTCTTAGTTGTTTGCTATCACATGCTTGGATGATTGATATGTTCTTGATTTTAAATTGCATGCTTAGTTGTATGATAAAACCTTTTTACTCTAGCTTACCCTTCTTGCTTGTGTCTGTCTTCTTGTGTGGTTTTCCTTTTTGCAATGATCACCAATTCCTTGGTGTGAGCAGATATGGGAACTCCTAGTGATCGCAGTGACGATGGGAATGCTGCATCTTAGTTGGTCATGAGTTGAAGTTGGGCTCAATGTTGAGCAGATGTTTGAAGGATCATTGTTATTTTTTAATTCCTTGCCTTTGAGCAAGCTTTTGAGCAACCGTTTTCCTTGTTGGTATATTTGGATGACTGTAAAATCCATTATAATTTAAATCTCGTGCTCTTTGGATGTTATAAATTATGCAATGTTTTATTTAATTAAATTTATCTATTAAATGGGACATTACAAAATGAAAATAAAAATAATAATATTAATAATAATAAAAATAAAAATAATAAAAATAAAAATAGTAATAATAAGAATAAGAATATAAATAATATAATAATAATAATAATATAAATAATAATTATAATAATAATAAAACGAAATTTTAAAAAATAAAAATAATAATAAAATAAGATGAAATGATAATAATAAAATAGTAATATTAATAAAATAAAATAATAATGATAAACTAAAGCAATAATAATAAAACAACAATAAAGATAATAAAATCATCAATAAAACAAAACAATGATAATAATAACAATAATAATCAAATAATAGTAAAATTAAATTAAATAATAATACTAACAAAAATATTTATAAAATAAAATAAAATGAAATCAATAATAGCAATCAAAATAATAATAATAATAATAAATAATAATAATAATATAAATAATAATAATAAAATCAAACTATAAAAAATAAAAATAATAATAAAATAAAATGAAAAATAATAATAAAATAGTAATAAAATAAATTAATAATAATAAAACAATAATAATGATAATAAAAGAATCATTAAAATAAAACAATGATAATAATAAAAATAATATTAAAATAATACTAATAGTAATATAATTACAATAGTAAATGATAATCATAAGTGTGTCGTATATAGAAGAAAAACACTAAACATCACGTTAAGACAGAAAGAAGTATCATAATAATCATAACAGTGATGAGTTCACAAAGACAACTCAATACTAGAGCTGTCAAAACGGGTAACCTGGCCCGACCTAGCTCGACCCACCACGGGTTGATGATTTAGTGACCCAACCCAACCCGGCTCACTTTCTAGCGAGCCAAAAAAAATTGAACCCGGCCTGGCCCACCACGGGTTAACGGGTTAAACGGGTTGGGTCACGGGTTCACTTAATTAAATAAAATACAATTTTTCTATTTTTTTCAGTCAAAACTAAATTATAATTCTAATTAAAATCTAAATAAACTTTAATAGAATCCAAATACAAACCAAAAAAAATATACAAATCATTTATGTGTTGGATAAAAAAACAACCTAACATGACCCAAATGTAAGGCCCAACTTAATAAAAAAAATAAAAAACACTTGTGTGATCTTTTTATCTGCGGGTTGATGAGCCAACCCAGCTCACCACGGGTTCAACCCGAATGAGCCGGGTTTTAGATGAGCCGTGTCAAAAATCAATCTGTATTGAAATTTGAAAAAAAATTCAACCCAACCCGACCCGAACTCGTGGTGAGCCGGGTTGGCTTGCGGGTTCCAACCCATTTTGACAGCTCTACTCAATACAATGGAAACCACAAGCACACACATACTTTCTCTAAAACCATATACAACAAACATCAACAAGTTAAACGATACAAGAATTTGGTTTAGGAGAAGACTTTCATGCATCAATATATATAATGCAATTGCATATAATATCATTAAAACAGGAAATTGCAACTCCCCTAACCTGAATTCTGGCTCCAAAAGTGCTCTTAGAATCCTTCCTTACACCATAATTGATCTCCACCCTTGGGCACTCCTTCCATCCTTCTAACACTCGCCTAAGTTATGGTTTTAGGGTTTTATAACTCCCTTTAAGTAGGCACACAAAATTGCCTTCCCAATAGCACCACTCTCCTCCCTCTCATCCATTATTAGCCTTATTAATTCTCACTTAATTACCCAAAATGAAAATAACAATTAACACCATTAACAGGTGAGTTCATTGCATTATAATAGATTATTCCATGCCTCTTTGGTTTCTCTGATGGTTACTAGGGTTTCTAGGTTTTCCCTAACATTGCAGAACCAAAAAAATAATAAAATACAAATAAGTCAAGGCTAAATTGTGCTAGCCAAGGTTCAAACCTGCCTTAACTCAATTACCAAACAATTGCACAACCATTCAACCAATTCATATTTCGTGATAATTCTTACACCTCTAGGATTATAGTATCACACACCATGGTCAAGCATATTATAAAAATAATAAAACAATTAAATTAATACGGTAATGACATACCCAAGGCTCAAACCTAAGTCCTCTCATAATAGTCAAGTACTCTTAACCACTTGAGCTACCATTGCTCCTTGTCTTCTCTTTCTATATTAATTAACTTAAGGATTTTCGCACTCGCATTTATTAAATAAATATTTATTTATTTATTTATTTTTCCCGTGTCTTACATACTACACTACTCTTTACGTATTACTGAATTCTATCAAGGTATAAAAACAACAATTATATTGCTTCATTCTACTACTTAACTTTGAACTTATCTCTAACGACCTTTTGTTGATTCATGGTCGATGTTAATTTGTTATAATGTTGAACTTGATCTTTGCCAAGATGGCCTTTGTTCGAGCCAGGGTCGATGCTAACCTTTACCATCCAAGGTCAGCCTTCGACCGAGTCGAGGTCGATGTCAATGTCAAGCTTTGTCTTTGCAAAGATGGCCTTTGCCTAAGCCAAGATCGATGCTAACCTTGATCATAGCCAAGGTCAGTCTCCAACTAAGCCAGGGTAGATGTTGAGCTTGGTTTTTGCTAAGGGGGGCTCTGGCCGACCTAGCCATCACCTCCAACGAACCTCACACCCTCCTAGACTTCTACCTTTCACCAATCCACACCATTGTCGCAAGAGCCTTCAAGCTTGCATCACTAATTCCATCATGAAAGGAGATGCATCAAGTGGTGTTAAGAGCCTCTCAAACCATAGATTCACCTACATCTCAGTTTGAGTGAGTTTCTTCGATCCTTTGGTTATTTCTGGTGTTTCCGTGTTGTTTCCATCTTCTTTTCTTGTTCTTTTTCACGTTTCCTTCAATTGAATTGATTATCATTAAGTCTACATGGATCTTAATGATTCAAATTGTAGTTCTTCTTGAATCATTAGTCTACAAGTGTTATAGGATTCCAAAATGTGTTTCTAGCATTATTTTTGCATTTTTCTACCATTCTCTTCATTTTAATCATTGAATTTCTTGTTTGTTCTTGGATTCATTTTCAGTTTGATCATCTCTCCATGCAATACAAAAAATTTATTTTTTATTAGCGGTGTAATTTTAGCATTTATATTAAACTGCTAAAAAATAAGAATGTTTTTGTCAATTATTTTACCCGTCACAAATTTTACATTAGTTAAATTTTTTTATTTTAGTTATTAGGTGTGAGGTTACTCAAGTGACTTTGCCTCTGGAATGTATTTCAAATAGGTTTGGGAATTTTGACGAGGGAATGAGATTTCTTATTGCTCAATATTGCAAACAATGATTTCTTATCAAACCAAAATTCAAATTGGCTGTAGAGTACTTATTGCACAACAATTTAGTGGTTTTTAATTTTTTTCATATTTTCCTCTTTTGTCATTTTTCGTTCTTCTTTTCTTCTGATCTTTGTTCTCTCTAGTTTTTATGTTTTAGGGTTGTTCTCGCCTTCTTCGTTTGCTTCTTTATTCTCGCTCTCAAATTTCACTTACAATTTTTGTTTTTAGATTTCATACAATTATCAATATAATTTTCATCTCTTTTCCGATCTTCTTTCTTCTTGAAGCAGTGTGGTCTTTCTTCTTCTTAGTAAAACAGTAGGAGTATTTTCCAATCATACTTTGATTTATAGGTGTTATGACTTTGGCAAGTGTTCCAAGTCGTGCAAGTAATAAAAATGGTAAGTCCAAGTATTGTTTTCCCACGGGTATTGCGTTTGTTTAGTTAACTAGGTGTACTTACTAATTCAAGCGTTGAATGTAACCATATATTAATTTGAAACAAGTGAAAACATAAATATTTCTAAACTTTAAAGTGATAAAATAACCAAGGCAAAGACTCATTGGAGTTGGAATTCATGACCAAAACTCTAAGCAATCATCTCACCACATATATATATATATATATATATATATATATATATATATATATATATATATATTCTACTCAATCATTGACATCAAAGGTATTCAAGCCCTAAGCCCTTAGGGGCATGTTTTGAACTTTTATGTAAAAATACTAATCCCTTAGATGTTTAAACACAAAAGACACATTAAAAATGATGTCCATGCGGGATGCTCTGGGTCTAGGGTCAGGATGGGAAGGTTGTGTAGAAGGGGTTGCTATAGAGGGTTTATAGTCATTGCAAAATTTTGTATGGAGAGTCCATGCGAATGTAGTCTGCGGCGCGGAGCTTCAATTCATGCATGGAGGCAGGTGGGTGGAGGTAGACGTTGTTGGCGAAGGGGCCGGGTTTGAGAGTGAGTGCCATACACTGAAGTATCATTTCCTAGTTAAGGTGTGGTGTGCGAAGGGCAGCCTTACTGAAGCAGTCGATGAAAGCCCGGAGCGTCTCGTCTTGTTCTTGTCTAACGCCAAGAAGGGAGATGGTTGTTGTAAGATCCACATAATTTAATTAATTAAATAATAATTAATTAATAAATACGGGTAAGTAAGTGTATTTATGGCATTAAATTCTGATGGGTATGACGTGGAAAAGTACTAGCTCAAGTGGTTGAGAATACTTTAATTGTGTGAGAGGACTTGGGTTCAAGTCCTATGTATGTCATTTGTGTGTTATTTAATTATTCTTGTTTAAATAATATGATGGAGCATGTTTCGTATGATACCGTACTTGAATTGTGTGAGTTAGCAAGAAACATAAGTTGGCCTAATGGTTTAGCATTAAATTGGCTTTGGCATGGTCATGGGTTCAAACCTTGGTTGCGAAAATTTAATTCTCTTTTTGCTAAATATTGGTATGGCATGAATATGAAAAGGTGGAGAGAACCCTAGTAGAATTCTCTTTTTGCTAAATATTGGTATGGCATGAATATGAAAAGGTGGAGAGAACCCTAGTAGAATGGGGTAGTTAGGAAGGCTGAAAACAAATACTAAAGGCCTTAAATAACAATAAAACTTACCATTAAAACTTAATTTTCGTTTTAGCATTAAACCCCTTTAAAAGGCAATTTTTGAGAGAGAAGAGGGGTTTGGAGAAGCTGTTTTCTGAGGGCTTTGCAAGGGTGCGAAAATTGAGAGGGTTTTGGCAATTGAGAGCATAGTGAAGGGAGGGTGTTAGGCTGCCTAGTGATCGAGGAGGGAATTCCAACATTCTGCATTTTTCTAAGCAAAGGAAAATTTCAGGTTAGGGGAGCTGAACCCGAAATTGTATATTTGGTCATATTGCATGATTGGGATACTTTTTTGCCATGAATTTTGTGTTCTACATGAAGGGAATTTGGGGTTTGGGTAATTGAGCACTGTACTATTGGCATTCTTACCTAAATCTGTGATTATGATGGAAAATTGTACTGAGTATGCGGCTTTTGTGCACATGTGGGTGTTGGGGGTCTGAAATATATCTAAATTATGTTCATATGGTTGATGAAATTGATGTAAATTGTTTTGGTGTGAATTGAGGTGTTGAATGGGTCATTGATTTTGGTGTGCGTGCATAAACAAATTTGGGGTCTGCATTTCTCTCAGAGACACAAACCTTGTTGTTACGTGAGCATCTCGCTCAGGCGAGGGAATCTGGTTCTGAGCGACAGACCATCTCGCTTAGGCGAGTGTGCCTCGCTCAGGCGAGAATTTGAGTATGTTGCAAGGTATTTCTGGAGGCATCTCGCTCTGGCGAAAGTCCCTCGCCTAAGCAAGATTAAGAGGGATAGTTGCGTTGTTTTGTTGAACTCGTCGCCTAGACGAGATATTTTTAATCCTGGGCGAGCGAGGGTCTCGCCCAAGCGAGAATGAGCTCGCTTAAGCGAGACTACGTAGGCTACAGAGATTCTAGAGGCTCACTCAAACTAGTGGGTTTAGCTTAAGCGAGATAAGCTGGAGTGGTTGAATAAAGGCTCTTAGTTTAAGCGAGCGAGGGTGAAGTTGTGCGTTTCAAGGCAGGTGTTTCTGTTGTATTAAAGAGATGAGATGGAACTTGCGAGGCGTATTCTACATGGCTTTTAGAATATCTCGATGGTGGGCTTGCTGGTGTTCCATGGGTTGTGGCCTGGAACGTATCCTTGAGTTGTGGCTCAGGATAGGGGTTAAGCACATGGCATTCTATGGGTTGTGGCCCGAAATGACTTCCCTTGAGTTGTGGCTCGGGATAGCGAATGAACACGAGGAACCTTTAAGTTGTGGCTCGGGTTGGCGAGTGTTGCCGGTGTGAGTGTGCTAGTTGTGGCCAATACGGATGGGTCTAGATGGATTACCCTCCTCATTGATTCACTGACGAGTTTGGTAGTCCTGGGACGTTATGGACTATGTTCGTATTTGGGAACTCCACCTGGCTTTACGGTGTGTGATCATTAGCATGGTCCCCGCACGTGCTCTATCGGTTGTGGCCGATAGGTGTGGCAGCAAGGCGCCTTGAGATACTTAATAGAAGATGTAGAACACTGCTAACATGGTTATGTCCATATGGAAGAGATTGAACGAGTCTCCATGATGTACATTAATATACATGGTTGTGGCCATGTGGAAGGAAAGTAACAAGTCTTCCGCGAGATGCATCGATATACATGGTTGTGGCCATGAGAGCAGATGATGTTGCAGGTGGAGCTGGTGAGGCTTAGCTGTGGAGTGGGGGAAAAAGCCTGGGAGTTTTATATTATTCAGCTTTGAAATATTTTGTAAACTCTGATGAGAGGCTTAATTATTATGTTCAGTTTTTATGGGAACTTTGGTTATATTTGGAATTAAATAAAAGATTTTAATTTCCCGTGTTTTTGGAAAATGAGGTATTATTAAATGCAGTGTAATTAATTACTTTTCTTTATTTTATTAAAAATTCATAATATCCTGACGAGATGTTACAGTTGTAGTTTGATGTGGGCGGTTGCCGGCGAAGTGAGTGGTGAACATGTGGGAGAGGGTGTCAAAGCAATCGATGGAGTATGGCGGAAGAGTGGTAAACCATTCGAGGGCGGGGCCTTTGAGGGTGGTAGGGAAGGCCTTACAGAAAATGGCATCGTGAGAAGTGTAGAGGGCGACATGGGTGATACAGATATTGAGGTGCTCGTCTGGATCGATGTCACTTGTATAGTGTTCCAGTGTGAAAGGCTCCCACTAGGCATGACGGGGGGTGTTGGCGATGAAAGGTTGAGGGTGGGATGGGATGGTGGATGAGGGTGGGATGGGATGGTGGATGAGGGTGGGAAAGGTTTATGTGAAGTTGTGAGGGG
>Ga0214545_1009303_pt1 | contig 15059 bp, 6 predicted proteins | sample CNSS4metaG_FD_160064 | JGI IMG/M metagenome (GOLD analysis project Ga0214545, IMG submission 160064) | Root nodule microbial communities from cowpea collected in UCLA plant growth center, Los Angeles, California, USA - CNSS4 | ecosystem: Host-associated > Plants > Roots > Nodule | place: USA... | reverse complement strand
TATATATATATATGTAAAAACCATTTTGACCTAATTTTTTCTCAAGAATCAATCGGAAAAAGTGGGCTCTTTGATCAAAACACTTATTAAAGAATTTTCATTGTGTTGAACGTCATTTTATATTTATTTTTATGAATATTTGGACTTGTATGAACTTGAGTTTGTTTCAACTTTATTTAAAATTTATGATAGTGATGTATTTTATTTTATTTTATTTGAATTTATGATTAAATATTTATTTTTTAAATAATTTTATAAATACCCACGGGTATCCGTGGATACCCGCAAATATGAAAAAAATATACGGGTACCCGTATAACGGATACCCGACAGATATGGGTACAGGTACGGGGTGGATATTTATCCAGCGGGTAGAATGCGAGGGAGCTACTACCAGTATCCTACCTGCCCCGTTGATATCCCTAATCACCACCGCCAGCCTCCTCATCAGAAAACCCTGAATTGGGTAAGCCACCAAGTGTCGCCTGGCGGACCGTCTCGTGCTGCCAGGTAGTTCCATCTCTAGAACCCAAAATTAGCATAACAGCGAAGAGTCGCCTGGCGGAAATTCATCACCCGCCAGGCGGTTTCTGGAAAATTTCCAAAAACGTGAATTTGCACAGTTTTTGTAAGAGCCAGAAAAAATTAGACTAAAGGGAAACACATGGAAAAAAAATTATAGTTTGATTAATATTGTTGAATTATTTAATTTAATTAGGGTATAAATTTATTAAATATGGAATAATTATTATTTAAGTGATGGTTGTATTTTTATTAATTAAATGAGTGATTAAAGTTGGTATTTATCTAATTTAAGGAATTATGGTTTGTGGAGTATAAGTGCTTTAATTTTTATAATGCATATAATATTATGTTATGGTATGTAGTCTAGAAGTGAAAGTGGCCTGCAGAGCTGAGTAGGTGCAGGGTTTGAACCTGGCTGGCGGAAAGTTGTATTTTTGTTTGTTTTAGAATTCAAAATTTTTCTCTCCTTTAAAGGTGTGGGGCCCATGCAGCGTAAATGGATTGTGTTTCCAGGAGCATGCGAAAATATTGGATTTCAAAACACTGCAACCAGTTTGTTTTATTTTTTTATTCGAAAATGATATTCGAACATAATTTTCGAACTCATTTTTTACATGGGTGACGTGGCAGGCTTTTTTTATTTTCAATTTATTTTTTTAAAATGAAACTGAAGGGGTTGTCACGTGCGCGGAAGTTAGCCTGTAAATTATTTTTGCCAAAACGAAATGAGACGGGGAGAGAGAAAGTAAGGCAAAGTTTCGACTTAGTAGAGTGTTGGTGAGACAGGGAGAGAGAATGGCGAGAGGAAGGCGAGAGGAAGGCGTTGCAGAGTGGAGACAGCGTGAGAGAGAAAGTCGGAGGAGAGGCGGTGAAAGTGTTGTTTGTGCGATAGAGAGAGAAAGGCGTAATCAAATGGAGAAAGAGAGTAACGCCTGGGTAAACTCCAGTTGTTAGAGAAACGGAGAAAGAGAGAGATCAAAAGCCATAAAAGAAGACGTTTGTGGTTGTCGGAGAACAGAGGTGTGACTAGAAGTCATAGACGGCGATATTTCCACAGTTAATCAAAGAAAACGGCCACTAGGGCTTCCAAAAATCCAACACCTCCGACAAACAATAGCTCCCAGAGGTGGGGAGTTCTCTCAAATTATATGGGGAGTGCTGGCAAAGATTTTGGCATTCCGATTTTCAAATAAAAAATGGAACACCCACCCTAAGGTGCACAACATCATGACCTCACATTCATGGAAATGAAATTAAATTAAATTATAGTGGGCTCAAAAATCTTTTATCTTCCTTGCTTGGAGGCATTTCCAAATAAATAAAAACAAACAACCGCTCCCAGAGGTGGGGAGTTCTCTCAAATTATATGGGGAGTGCTGGCAAAGATTTTGGTATTCAGATTTTGAAATAAAAAATGGAACACCCAGCAAAAGGTGCACATCATCATAACCTCACATTCATGGAAATGAAATTAAATTAAAGTCAATGGGCTCAAAAATCCTTTATCTTCCTTGCTTGGAGGCATTTCCAAATAAATAAAACAAACGACCACTCCTAGAGGTGGGGAGTGCTCTCATATTACATGTGGAGTCATGGCAAAGATTTTGGTATTCAGATTTTGAAATAAAAAATGGAACACCCACCATAAGGTGCACAACATCATCACCTCACATTCATGGAAATGAAATTAAATTAAAGTACACCAGTAGCTCTCTGTTGGGCAGCTATCGCCTGGCGACTTCAGCTCTGCCGCCAGGCACTACACCAGTACAACAGTTGTACTATTTTTTTTCTACACTTTGTTTATTTACAATCTTCCATTCACGTACTTACACACTTCCAGAGTATCTATTACCCCCTCTATTCAGTACTTTACTGGTCTATACATTGTATTCCTTGGCATACAATTTCCTTATTACCTTTATTCACTTATAGTCCTTTGATTTAAGTCTTAGATTCAGCATGTCTAAATCAGATTACCACTATTAGCTTCATGCCCATCCTTCTATTAATTAACCAAATGTTACCAAGCCTTCCCCAAATTCTACATGACATGACCCCATCACCTAGTCATATTTACATCATTCTTCCCACTTCTCAATTCCAATTACTCTCACCATCCCTTATTTACCCTAGCAACGTCTTATTATGATTCACATTACAGTAGATTATCCATACTTTATATCTCACTCTAACTGTAGTTCCTATTGCACTCCCATGACAGTCATCTTCCATTCAAATCCTAGAGGTTACACCCCTAACCCCAGCATATCATCACCTTTGATTTATTCAATTAATCCTTCCAATTCCCCAATTAGCACGACCCGACTCACCAAAAATCCAGAACCATAAACTAACACTCGTGACCACATCATACCCCAGTCTCTGTGGTGGTGCCTGGCGGCGAGCCCCATGCCGCCAGGTGGTGCATGCGGTTCTGGTGAAATCCTAGAATTTCTGCACCTGCACTACCCTTCTACCTATTTCTTGCAACTTTCCTCTGCCTAAGCTCTTTGTTTCTTACATGATCCACTTCATCGTGATACCAAGACTCCAACTAGACTATATCCAACATAATTTTATGACCAATTTACCATCAGCACACATAATCATAAAACCCCCAATGTGCCAACCCCAAAATTGGTTCATATATCACCACTTTCATTTAATTCTCTTGTGTCACACTAAAAGTTCACAATTTAATCATCTCCTTTTTATGAATTCATAATCACAATACCAATTATGATGACCAACATGTTCTAGAACCCCGAAAATACCAAAATCGAGCCAATATGGCTCGCGTCGCCTAGCGGTTCAATCACCACCGCCAGGCTCCTCATAAAAAAACCTAGAATTAGGTAAACCACCAAGTGTCGCCTGGTGGACCGTCTCGTGCCGTCAGCCGGTTCCATCTTTGGAACCCAATTTTAGCATAACAGGGATGAGTTGCCTAGCGGAAATTCATCACCCTTCAGGCAGTTTCTGGAAAATTTCCAAAAACGTTAATTTGCACAGTTTTATTCCACTACATGCATCCAATTATTCAATTAATCATGCAATATTAACAACACAAGTAAAAAAAAACGGAGTCCATCTCCCCTAACCTGGTTTCCTTTGTTTAAAACTTGAGTAGCCCTTGGTTCTCCCTTGCTTCCAATAGCCTTCCTTAGTTCTCCTCAATTTAGCCTCAATGTCTCACTCAATACACTCACCTAATTCCTCTACCTATCCAACAAAACCAGCCACAAAACCTCTCTCTTTTTCCCTTAATTGGCCAATAATTGGTGTCTTAATGTGGGTTTAATGATGCAAAACGAAATTAAATATAAACTAAGGTTAATGCCATTCAATTTTTTGTCTTATGATGGTTTTGCAGCCCCCCTTGGCTGCTAGGGTTTCCTTGCCCTTTCACCTTTATGCCAAACAACATTTTGGCAAAAATAAGGTTTAATTTGGGTTCACAAAGGTTTAAATCCCTCACCATGCCAAAGCCAAATCAACCAATTCATGTTTCGTGATGATTAATATAATTTTATGATTATATTATCACTCAACATGCTCTAGCATATTATTAAAAACAGTAATAATTAAATAACAAACAAACGACATACATAGGACTTGAACCTAAGTCTTCTCACATAATTAAATACTCTCAACCACTTGAGTTAGTACTTTTTCACGTTACATCAATCAATATTTAATGCCATAAAAGCTCCAACTACCCACATTTATTAATTAATTATTTAATTAATTAATTTTCACATGTCTTACAGTGACTATACCATAGACTTTAGTCCAACTTTCTCTAAATTCTTTAGCATTGCTACATGCTTAAATCCATAGCTATGAAGTAGTTCTCTCCTATGAATTGGAAGTTACAAATATACATTAAAACTAAGTACTTCAAAAAATAAAATCTGCTAGTATATTGTACAAAAAGTAAATGGAGATAACATTATAGGTTAGCCACTTTCATCTCACCCTGTTTAATACCAATTCCTTTTTAGAATGAAGATAACAGAGGGCCTCATCCTCATCTTCTTTTTCTTTTCTAGAAAAGAAAAAATTAAAAGAGGAAAAATAAATCATTGCCCCATTCCTCCCATCTTTCCACAATAATCCCATTAATTGATTTTCAAAATCAAAATATATATAACTTTCCCAATCATTTTCAAAAGTTATAAAAATTAATGAGGAACATAACTCACAGAATATTTCTTAAACTATAACCAAACATAGTCATGTCTGCAAGTACCACAAATATATCCAAGCCAATTAAAAGTTATAATTTCCCTTGGCCAACATCCCTAGAAGAAAATTCATCGAACATCAATTGTATATTGTAATAATAAAAGTCTAAATCTAATAAAAAGAAACAAAATGGGGTAGAATTTGACGAACCCATATAGGCAAAAATTAGATGAATTGGGGCAATAGGTTAAGGAGAATACGTCGTGGTCAACCTTGCACTCTCTAGAAGCAACTAGAAGGTGATGGAGAAAAGAAGAAGAGGATTTTGTAACACTCGAAGATGATGGAGGATAGTGAGCCCCTTCGCACCGTCGTGAAAGAGAGAGAACGACAAAACTTAGACGAACGAGTGAGTTCTGATTCGAGAAGAAGTGAGTTTTGATGGAAAGAAGTGGAAGAGAGAACAAATTAATTTAGTTTTAGGGTCGGCCCCACCATAACCCTGTCCCACCACACTTTATATGGGGTTTAAGGGACTGGGGCTTTAGAAAAGTCCCCTTTTGAGTGGGCTAAAAATATAAGGTTTAATTTTAGATGGGGCTAGGGTCAGCCCATGGGTGAAAGGCTTAAATGACATCTCTAATGGTTTGTAATGAACTTACTCTGATTCTTTGTGGTCACATATCTAGGATCATATATAAATTGATTAATTTGATTATTTAGTATATGCGCCTATGTTCTAATAAAGATCTCCTAGCTTGAGTTATAGTGTAAGTCACATATACTAAAATATCATCTCCAAACTTAATTACATATGTCAGTCATATCAGTCACGTGTGCAAACCTTTTAATCCACATATGCTTAAAATGTATTTCATTCCAAATATCCCTTTCTAGTACTAATAATATCGAAGTTAACATAATTTCTTTTGAAAAATAGTCTTATGTTAAGTTTTGTTAAGATGTGCAAGTTAACTACAAATAACTTAAAAAATGATTTGCAAATTCAAACTTGGATTTTCATCTTGTTATAGGCTTCATCTTCATCATTACATATTCTCTTAAATGATTTTATGATGAGTTACATCAAGAAAAAAATTCATATATTAAATTATTTATTTTTTGCAAAAATTGAACATGTTTTCTATTTGCAGTTTGATTATGTTTATCACATGAAAACAATTAAAACAAAACATTAATTCACAAAAATATGATGTTATTTGTTATGATAAAACTATGAAATGTATTGTGAGGACTATTTAGATCGATAGACTAAATTGTCATGGAGATAAAATTATATTATTTAAATGTCACCTTACCCTATCACATACATAATCATAACATTTCTCATGGTTGTTGAAAAATGATCACAACAATATTGTAATTAAAAAATATTTAAAAATCAATAAAATTAAAAACAATTTAAAATTATAAAAAAAAATTATTTTCATTAACTGAATAATAAAAATAATAGTAACAATAATTTATAATCAAGAAAAAATGTAGAACTTTATTGTTGTTCCTGTTTTAAAATTAAAAGAAGTTCGAATGGAAATAAAAAAATGTCATTTACTTAATGAAATCTTTTTTGTACGAAAATATTTATTCAAATAAATAAAAGGTTATACAAAATTTGTAACAATTCATTAAAAAAACAATTTATTGAAATTTGTATACTTTTAAATACTAATTAATCTTTTTGGAATTTTAAAATGTCAGTTTTAATGTAGTGAATTTGCTCTTTTAAACAGAAAATAGTCAGTAATCTATTATTAAAAAAATTATTTTAAAATCCTGATTTAATACATGAAACTTTTTGATAAAACAAATATTTTAAAGCTCATTCAATAACTGTTAAATTAAATATAATTAGTGAAAGAAATAATTAGTTTAATTATGTTTTAAATGTCTTATAAAGTTAAAAACTTTTGATCGACTTTTGATAAATTTTGGTGGTATATTTAGTACTTAATAAATAATTATTTATTTTTTTGAATGTTTTGAATTGAGTCCAGTTGTTAAGTTTAAGTTAAATGAGTGATTTGTTAGTGAAGTGGATGATGTGTTATTATTTGTTATGTCGCCATGATCAATTGTTATTTTAATTTTTTTCAAATTATACTTTATGATTATATTTTTAAATTTTTAAAATATGATTTTTTTACAATTTTAATTAAAAATTATGATTTTACGATTTTAATTCAAAATTATAAATATATCACATTTTTATATTTCATTTAAAAATATATAACATCATACAAACTCAATACTAATAAGAATATTCAAAATTCAAGAACTATAAAATGATATTTATGCGATTTCAAACCTTTTAATCTTATTTATCAAATGTCTTCATGACTTTCACACACAAATCCAACTACATTTTTAGATTTGAAGATTCTACATGTAGTACTAAGTTTATAGAATGAAATATAACATTGTGATATATTTTTAATATTTAATTCAATTATAAATCATAATTTCATAATTATACAATTTTAAATTATAGTAAAATTATAAAAATATATAATTGTATAATTATAAAATTATAAAATAATAAATTACAAAATATAAATATAAAATTTTAAAATAATAAAATATTATGTTACGAATCAAGATAGCGTAACAAAATAATAACAGTCAAACACTTAACGATTACATGATACACGATTAACGGAAAAAGTGTTAAGAAAAAAAACTCAATTGAAAAAATTAAGTCTATTAAATATTTAATAAATTATAAAAAATTACAAAACTTTAATTAAAAACTTTCAAATTTATCAAAAACTTGAAAGATAAGCTCGGAAAACATAATCTTCTCGTACTCTAAACTTTAATTAAGGAGAAGGAGAAAGATTGAAGTTTTTCTCTTTAAAAACTGTACAAATATTAAAGCCCGAATTTCACAGAAAACATCACATTATATTTTCATTGTTTGTGATCTAAATTCGCAATGACAATTTGACGAACAAGGTTCGAACTTGAAGATGGACATGATGGACGTGGATGAAACTTCTGCACCCAGAGGTTTCCTTCTAGAACCTTCACTTCATTCACGAAATGAATCACGGAATTGAAACCCTTTTGGTGATTTTGTGTTTCTCCATGTCTTAAATGCAGAGGGCAAGCCCGTTTTGGTGATCCTGGTGGGAGCACCTGGGAGTGGCAAATCCACCTTCGGCGAAGATGTAATGCATTCCTCTACTCGACACTGGGTCCGCGTTTGCCAGGTTTACTTCACACCCTTGTACCTGTTCGATGAAATGTCTCAATGAGTTCCACTTTTTCCACTGGACTTTTTGTTTTATTAGGTTAACTGATCCGATAACCATGAAAGGGGAACAAACAAAGTTTTATTTTTTAGTTGTTGTTTACGACCACAATCATATCATGGTCGTAATATGAAGGTTTCCTGATGCATTTGCCGCGGTTTTGGTATTGGTAGTACAGTAACGACTACGTTTCAAAGTGTTAGGAAAGGTTAACGTTTCAAAAAGTGTTACGGAAAGGTTAACCCGTTCGTACAAGACACTAAAATCCCTTAACAAATGTTTCTCCTTCTGGCACCTCTCACCTGACAGCCCAGTGAATTCGGAACTCCCCTTTGTTGGAGTAAGTTCGTCCCCAAGGTTCGAGACACTGAGTTCGTTGCAGGACTCTGATACCATCGTTACGAAAAAAGTTAACCTGTCACCAAAATCCCTTAACAAAAGCCATTAAAACAGGCTTGGGGGTGTTAGTTCGTCATGGGGAATTGATGGGAAATGGTTGATTTTGACAGTGTCAATAAGTCTGAGTTGAATCAGGGTAGCTTTTTATGCCTTGGGCATTTGCGTATTTGTGAAAGGATGTAGACATTTGACATGTTTTTATTGCATGTGCCAGTTTATGCCTGAATAGGGGACGTAAGGGTATGTTTGGATGGAGGATAAGAGTAAAAGATGAAGGGTTTGGAAGATATATCTAAATATATATTTAATTGTTAAAATACATTTTTAGCAAAGTATATTCATTCTATAAAAGAAACTTTAACGTTAGAACAAAATAAATGAAAATTGTCATTTACCTTCCCTCCTCCAGCCAACACTTTGCCCTTATCTAATTTTCTTTGATTTATTTTCTCTCTCCTTCCCAGCTCCTAACGAAATATACTTGTATAAAATGGTGCAATCAGTATACTTGGTGAAAGCAAATTTTATGTCTTTGTAACGATTGATTTGTTTTGGCCATATATAAACACAATTTGAATAATTTGATGCATCCCTTGATAAATCTGTTAGTTACTACCATATGCAGAGAGATTGTGCGGTTCTGTGTGTTCGATGTACAAAATCTTATCTTTGTGTGCACAAGGACACTGTTATTGCTAAAATTAATGATGATCAAGTCTGAAGACAGTAAATTTACTATTTTTCTAAGGCTCATCATTTGGTTCAACTCTGTTGACAGAGAGAGAGAGAGAGAGAACAGGTTCACCCAAATGCCTCTGATCTTATCTAACACTGGTTATACTGTTTATTAAATTGTTTTAGGACACTATTGGAAATGGCAAAGCAGGAACTAAAGCTCAGTGCCTAAGCAGTGCAACTAGTGCATTGAAGGAAGGGAAGAGTGTATTTATTGACAGGTGCAATCTTGTCAGAGAACAGCGGTCAGAATTTATACAGCTTGGTGGTGGACTCCAAATAGATGTCCATGCAGTTGTACTTGATCTTCCTGCTAAGCTCTGTATTTCTCGATCAGTCAAACGAACTGGGCATGAAGGAAATTTGCAGGGTGGAAGAGCTGCTGCGGTTGTGAATAGAATGCTTCAACATAAAGAGCTTCCCAAATTAAGTGAAGGCTTTAACCGGATAACATTTTGTCAGAATGAGAATGATGTAAAAAATGCTATTAATACATACAGCTCACTTGGGCCACTGGATAGTCTTCCACATGGTTGCTTTGGCCAGAAGAATACAGATTCCAAAATTCAAGTTGGTATAATGAAGTTCCTAAAAAAAGCAGAGGTCCCACATGCTGCTGCATCTACAACGAGTGGCACTGAAGACCCTACTTCCCAGACTCCGAGAAATAATTCATACTTCAAAGATAAGGAAACACTTTCCTCAATTTCAGATAATGCCCACTTAGAGACAAAGGAAGTAGAAGGGCAAGAAGTTGGTTCTGCTGATTCCCATGCCAATCAAGTTTGTCCGGATGATATTCCAACTCTGGCATTTCCCTCTATTTCAACATCTGATTTCCAATTCAACCTTGAGAAGGCAGCTGATATTATTGTTGAGAAGGTTGCAGAGTTCTCAAATAAGTTTAGGAATGCCAGACTTGTTCTTGTTGACTTATCTCATAAGTCAAAGATTTTGTCCTTAGTTAAAGCCAGAATCGCAGAAAAAAACATGGACACGCAAAAGTTTTTTACCCATGTTGGGGACATTACTCATCTTTATTCCAGGGGAGGTTTGCGATGCAATGCCATTGCTAATGCTGCCAACTGGTAAGTTCTATTGCTATAATTGCAATGTATAAGTAAATGCGTTTAACATTAATCCATAATTATGATTTAACAACTTGATAAACAGAAGACGACCCTCACCAGTGTACATGTGTGATTACTGACTATTATGACAGTTAGATGACATGCCACTTTGTAAATTAGTATTGCCCCGATCTCTCAACTTATCTGAAGTCGCATGAGGAAGTTTTTGTCGACTTCAATTTGATGAGCAAATGCTATATCTAGAAATTATTGTATGCCAAGTACAATCAGCTGCTAATCAATCAACTAACTTCTTTGATTTTGGCTTCCATTCTAATTATTTCAGTTCACACGAACACCTGTGTGTTGATTGATGTGTATCTCATTATCTTTTACTTATTTCGGAGGCCCCACTGTTGCTCTTTAAACTTGTAATAAACTATATTTAAGTCAGATCTGCCACTTCCAAATTTTCTCTTGGTTAAGTGAAAAATCCTTTGCAGGAGGTTGAAACCTGGAGGTGGAGGTGTTAATGCAGCAATTTTTAATGCTGCAGGTCCTGAACTGGAGTCTGCAACAAAAGATAAAGTAAAATCTCTATCACCTGGAAATGCTGCTGTTGTCCCTCTGTCTTCATCTTCTCCTTTGTTCACAAGAGAGGGTGTAACCCATGTAATACATGTTCTTGGACCTAATATGAACCCACAAAGACCAAATTATCTAAATAATGATTATAATAAAGGCTGCAAAATTCTCCAAGATGCTTATACTTCACTCTTTGATGGTTTTGCATCTATTGTGAGGAACCAGCCAGGGATACCAGTTGGAAAAAGTGAAAAGGTTGAAAGGAAGTCATTGGAGTTGCCGGTTCAGTCTGATTGTTCTGCCAGAAAATATTTTACAAGTACTGAGCAAAAGAGTAAGAGAAGTGATGATCATGGTTCAGAGAAAAGCAAGAAATGCAAGGGAACTCTGGATGGCTTAGGATTGGCCTTTACTGATTCTAAGGATGAAAAGGTAGATTCAGAGCAGAGAAGAACCGAGAGGAGCAGGAGTAAGGCTTGGGGATCATGGGCTCAAGCTCTTCACCAAATAGCTATGCATCCTGAAAAGCATAAGGGTGATTTGCTTGAAATTTCCGATGATGTTGTTGTATTAAATGATATCTATCCAAAGGTTGAATTAGTCACTTTTCTTGTTTTTCCCTTTTTCATTTTTTGTTCTGAATCTGCTTCTAATGTATCAAACTGAATTTACTGATGTTTTGCAGGCACAGAAGCATGTTCTGGTGTTGGCACGAACTGGGGGTCTTGACTGCCTCGCTGATGTCCAAAAGGAGCAACTTCAGTTATTGAAGAAGATGCATGATGTGGGTGTAAAGTGGGCTGAGAAGTTCTTGACCGAGAATGCTTCTCTGGTATTTCGACTTGGATATCACTCGGTATGCAGAATGTATATTCAAGAGCTATTTTTCCTCTATTCCGTAAAAAAAAAAAAAAAAAAAAAAAAGAGGAAAAGAATGTTCTCCTTTTATTAATGATTGACTTTAGTACATATGTTTTCTGTGAAAACACATTTGAGTTAGGTGATTCTAAATTGGATTCACATTAAAAACTGAGTTTAAAGATGACTTCTTTTTGTGGTAAAACTTATCAATCAATAACTCAAGGTTTTACTCATAAATACTATCAGTGATGTTCAAGAAGGAAAGTTATTGAAAGGAATATTTTTAAAATTGTGAAAGAAATAAGCTACTAAAATATTTACTTGTACTGTTAGTACAAGGTTCAGGTGTGAGAAGGTTAGTCATCGAGTTACTGCAAGTGAAACACTATGGGTGTGCTATTTTCATTTGTTGGTCATGGTTTTGAGTGTCTCATTTGTAAACTGAAATCTTCAGTAACTGCTAAAGTATTTTTGTTCTGTACTATCTGCAGGTACCATCGATGCGACAACTACATTTACATGTTATTAGCCAGGACTTTGAATCAACACAATTAAAGAATAAGAAGCACTGGAACTCGTTTAACACTGCCTTCTTTCGTGACTCGGTTGATGTAATGGATGAAGTCTCTAGTGATGGGAAGGCAACGTTGAAAGATGATGACAAGCTACTCTCTATGGAGTTGAGGTGCCACAGATGTAGAAGTGCCCATCCAAACATACCCCGGTTAAAATCTCATATCAGCAGCTGCCAATCTCCCTTTCCCGCTTACCTACTTCAGAATGGACGTTTAGTGCATGCTCCGGGGGAACCTCGCAACAGTTTCCAGTAGTACTAGTTTCTTTGCTTCCAAAGCTTTCAAGCAACACTAGTTTTGATGCTCTCTTTTGAGTACACGAGATAAAACCATTAATGTGTAGTGAAAGATTGAAGTATTTTTGCGATCTAGAGGAAGGAAAAGAAAGGAGAGTTTCTTTTCAGCTTACCTTGCATATACGAGTGGTGATGATATTAGATGGTTTAGTTTTAACTCCTGTAGAAGGAATATTTCTCCTTGAACTTGGTCGTTCCTTGAGATTGCATTCCGTATAAATATCACTACAAATTGGTTTGCAACATCTGCAATCGTGTCAAATTGGAATTTAATATTTAGGGATATATTCAGAATGAGTGGTAAATTCGACACTTTAGTCATTGGTTTTTAGTTTAGTGAGCCCAACTCTAGTTCAATATTATCTTTAGCTTAAATATGTTTCAGTAATAAATTTTTAAATTTATTCTGAGTGTCTAATAAAATTTAATTATTTTCTCTTACTAATAATTTATTTTTATTTTGTTAGTGGTTTTCAAATCTCTTTAGCTAGCTTCCAAAAAGATTTGGAAAAAAAATTCTTAAAGCATAACTGAACCTTTTTTTTTTTTCTTTTGTTTGTGTGTTCAACCGAAGGAGAATGTAAAAAAAAAAAAAACTTCATAATAAATAGATATTTCCGTCAAAATTGTCAACATTTATTGATCCTTTTGTGACTTAAGTGAACAATAAGATCATTAGGTTCTACCAGGGGCTTGTATTTTTATTTTTGTTTGTGTGACATTATAAAATTCAGATTATTCCCCTGACACAAGTGCCCATAATGTGATTTAGTCAAGACTAGAAAGTAACAAACTATTCTTCCAAGGTTTGAGATCATTTTAAGTCACCAAATCTTAAGCTTAACAAATAAATGTTGCCAGAAACTAATTCAAGTACATATGGACTAACTATGTTTGCACCTCTTCCATGGTTTAAGTCACGTAAGGCTCTCCTTAACCTAAAAGCGCATATATATTCAGCGTTTAACACATAACGTAATAATGAGTTTCACGCAAGCAGATTCATTTAAAACAAAAACCACTATAGATAAGGTAAAAAAAAATCAAATCAACTTCAACCGGGAGTAAAATTAAAATCATTGGGGCACAAAGTGATTGGTTGAAATCAACACAACTTGTACTAAAATCCAAAGATTGATTACAGAGTTTAGCCAGAGTGGAAATCTAAGAACAGCGAAGAAAACTAAAAACTAGCTGAGAAAAATCTTAGAACCAAACTCCGCAGCCGGTCTTTCCTTATCTTCTTATGGTGCTTTTTTCGATTTCAGGTTCAGCATCTAACATCATCATAGGCGAATTCTCTTCTTGTTGTTGCACCAATAGTAGACTAACATGGAATCTGTGGCTAGGGTTATCTCATGTAATGAAGCCTTCATCAGTTATGCTATCAATATCAGTTTTCTTTTTCCCATGGAAGAAAGTAACATCATTTCAAAACCCTTGATGAATTTTATATGTAATTATTCAAATGCATCAGCACAACTAAACAGGTTTTGAATCGATAATCCTTTGGGAATGCAATGCAAGTACTTCAAAAGCAAATTCATGCAATATGTTCAGCTGACCCGATAACTTTCACCGGCCCTTTAATGAGGTAATGGTTAATTCATCATTTGAAGTCTCTTGTTTTAGATTTGAGCTTAATTTTCCTTGGTCCGAAATCTTCGTGGGAAAGAAACCAGGCTCTTTTGGGTTAACCAGCTTCATTTCACTCCCTAACATTTGAATAACCGATGTCATGGTAGGCCTATCATCCGGGTATTGTTGCACGCACAACAGACTAACATGGATGCATCGAAGTACTTCTGAGACAACACATGAGCTTTTTATGCTTGAGTCAATCAATTCTAAAGCATTTTGCTCTTTCCAAAGTGTCCATGCCTGAAACATGAAAGAGAACAGAATTAGTTATTCATGTTCGAACTCTACCATAATCAACAAGTTCTTGCACTACTACATATTTATTCTTTCATGTGTGGTGCTACACTTGATTCTTTCAAATAAAGTCTCAAATTGTGTGGAAGAAAAGGAAGAACTTACCAAAGATTACAATCAATTTCTTAATGGAGATTAGTGATTGGTGAAACCAGTATTCGTGACAAGAAAAACCCCAACATAGATAATAATAAGTTTGTTGAGTGCTTACATAGCCAACAAGGTTCAGAGTTTGGTTTCCATGACAGAGAGCTCTATTTTTGTTGCCACATATAATCTCCAACAACAAAATACCAAAGCTGAAAACGTCCGATTTGATTGAATATAGTCCATCAACAGCGTATTCTGGGGCCATGTATCCACTGCACCAAACATTTAGATTAAAAATATATCATAACACTCAAAACTAAACAAGTGTGGTGTAGTATAGTTAGAGAAACAACACTCACTAGGTTCCAACAACTCTATTTGTGTTTCCTTCTATTTGATCTCCTCCAAAAGCCTTGGCCATTCCAAAATCTGATATTTTTGGATTTAACTTTTGGTCAAGTAAAACATTACTTGCTTTCAGATCTCTGTGAATAATCCTCAACTGGGAATCTTGATGTAGATACA
>Ga0214545_1009297_pt1 | contig 15068 bp, 9 predicted proteins | sample CNSS4metaG_FD_160064 | JGI IMG/M metagenome (GOLD analysis project Ga0214545, IMG submission 160064) | Root nodule microbial communities from cowpea collected in UCLA plant growth center, Los Angeles, California, USA - CNSS4 | ecosystem: Host-associated > Plants > Roots > Nodule | place: USA... | reverse complement strand
CCTTCATGCAAGACTCATCTGCATCAAACAGCTTCACCTTTTGAATCCCATTCTCCTTCAACATCTCAACCACAGTGTCTGCTCTCAACTGGTGTGTGGCTTGGGTCCCCCAGTTCACCCCAAGCCCTTCCACATCCCACCAACACATCACCCCAATCACTGCAAAAATCCATCTCAAAAACCACCTTTTTCCCATCCCACAAAAACAACAACAAAAGGGTATTCCTAGAAATTATTTGCTCTTCAAAAGCTTTTGGGTGATCACAAGATTTCTCTATTCAAAATACTGTTTAGTGTGACAAGTGAAAGTTAGCCCTTTGGGATGAAAAACCCAGAACCCTTTTTCACCCACCAATGAATAAGAATGAGTTGGTTTTTTTTAAAAAAAAAACTCTTTTCTTTGGTTTGCTGTATTTTACCAATCTGTATTGAATATGAAGAATGTCAACCCCAGAAGTTCTTTCTTATAAATCCAAGAATCAAGTTTCTTTGTTTGTTCCCTAACTTTTTTGACTGAAACAAGTGACAAAATGAGAAAAGTTGAAAAATTTATGAAAAAGAAGGGTTGAAAGAAAACCCCTTTAGCTCCCAAAGAAGAAAGACAAGTATTGATTACCTCCACAACTTTTGTTGTGATTGAGGTATGGTGACACCAAGTTGTGGATCTATAGAGAGTTAGAATAATAGCCACGTAACTTGAGAAAGGCTTTGAACTATAAGAGAAAGTGATAACTGTAAGAAAACATAAATGCAGTTCAATGAATGGAATGAAAATAGTGAAAATAATGGAAGTTTGAATGAGTGATAAAGAAAGGGGTGAAAGAGAAAGGTGGTGCTTTGTTCTGTGTTTGTGTCGGTTTTGAATGAAAGATCATGTGAAGAAAAATTGGAAGTTGATGTTATTTGCTGTGTGAAATGAGAAAGAGTTTTAGACTTTATATTGAAGCAAAGAAGAAAGCAACGAGGTGCTTCGGTTGTTCTATTCTATGTGCAAACTACGTCAAATTGTCACAGTTTCCAAAGTTAATTAATTTATTTAGCAGAGTTAATAAATGCGCATTGATTCTCGTTTATAAGAATAAAAAAATCTATTATAATAACGTCAAATATTTTGTTCAGTAATTGGAATTAATACCCTAAATGAAATAAAATTAAAAATAGTTTGTCAACTATTATATATATGTTAATAAAATAATTTTTATTATTGCATACAATTATAAAATATAAGTTGAAGATGCTAGAAAATATTACTTTGATAGATATAAGAACAAAATGAAAAAACATAAAATGTTAGATAGTTCGGATTTAGAAAAAAAGAATGCTAATCATTATCTTAAGATTCATCGGAATAATAAATATATTTGATATTATATTTTTACATAGTTGAAATAATTAAATATAATAATTTAAATAGTATAAATGTATATGATAAATTTTATAAAAATAAGAATATTTTTATAATTTTTAAATAATAATTTATTATCATAAGGACTTTAAAATTTTTAAAGTTTTTGTTAAAAAGAAAAAAAATTTAATTAAATCTCAAATTCACATTTTAATTATATTTGTTTTAGAAATGTTTAAACTAATTTTATTCGTTGGTTTTTTTGTTAATTTATATTTTTTTATTTGTTTTTTAATTTTTAGATGTTTAATACTATTTTTTTTGTTGATTTTTATATTAATTTAAACTTTTTTATATTTAATTATATTTAATTTTTAACAACATTAAAATATAATTATTTTATTGTTTAATTAGTTTTTAACTTTTATATGTAAATGTTAAATAAAATATTAAATATATATTTACATGTGTAATATTTATGGATATTTTTATCTTTTAAAAAAAATAAGTTATATTAATAATTATTAGTTTAGATTTTATTTAATATTATATTTATTTTGAATCTTTCTAAAAATGTTAAAAACAGTTTTATTTATAAACTACTATTCATATGATAGTTTATAATATCTTGTTATATTTAATGTTCATTAAAAATACTAATTAATACAATCCACAAATATTTTCGTGCCAAAAAAATAAATCTAAAGTTCTGATGCATCCATGACTAAGAATGCCGAAAATATTTTAATTTTAAAACTGGTAATAATCATTTAATTAATGAATGTTTAATTCTATTGCAATTTAGAAATTCATTTACATTTAATATTATTTAAGTAAATTTGACTATTATTTGAAATACTTAAGTGAATTGAATTATGCATTTAGTTAGATAAATATTTTTTGAAAATATTATTGATTTAATACGAAATTCTATAAAATAAGAAATATTTAAGAATAGTATTTTTTAAGTAGGAGAATGTAACACATATCTTATTACATTAAAGATATAATTTTAAAGTAAAAAAGAATTTTTAAATTATTTTATAACAAGTTTATAAATAGGTTTAAAACTATTTATTATGTATTTTAACTAAAATTTTATTGTACTAAGTAGTTAAACTTTTAAATTATTTTTGTTATATATTTTTTTACGTTCATTTGTTGCATTAACGATATTATTGAGAAGATAATAACAAATATTTTCAGAAGTATTTAAAATTTTAATATATACTGTCAAACATACAGGTAACAAACCGGCACTTTCACGTTTAATGTATTCGCAATTTTTTAATTTTTATAAAGATTTGAGTTAACTTAATAAAAAATATATAATTAATTTTTAAAACAATGTTTCATAAAAAAACAAAATATATATAGAATTTTTTTTAAATAATTGTTAAAAATAAAAAATAAATTAAAAAAAAAATTTTAAAATAAAAATTAAAGATAAACTATTTATTAAATAATTAATTTTTAAAATAATAATTAAAGATAAAAGTGAAAATATAAAAAATAAAACAAAAAATATATATCTTTTTATATTTTTATATATATATATATATATATATATATATATATATATATATATATATATATATATAAAATAAATAAATAAAAACAACTAATTTATTAGGAATATATGTTTTATGTTGATACACACTAAGAGAAATATAATAAATAACTCTTCAATAATAAAAACAAACTATCAAGTAGCAATCACAAGTGAAGGTTCAATACTAATTACACACAATCTTTTAAAATTTTTGAGAAAATCAAGAGAGTTGAAAGACTTCTTGAAAAAATGCACTCAAGGAACAATGTGAAAAAACTCACTTTTGCCATTCTAGACATTTTAGATTGTGTTTTGTAATGTATGATGAAAGTCATCTTAGAATGAATAAAAAATTAAATTTATATATCAATTTATAAACTAAAAAGTATTGGTAACTAAAGTAGTTTTTATTATGAATAATTAGTCTCTAAATTGGTAAATAAAATAATTTTTATTATCAATTAAATTGGTGACTAGCATTAGCTTCCAAGATTTTGGCTACCAAAGGAATTGATTTCTAAATTGGTCTCCAAATAATTAATTAAACACCAATTTAGAGATAAATTCCTTTAGTAGTCAAAATCTTGATAACTAATGTTAGTGACCAATTTATAGGCCAATTCATAATAGAAACTATTTTAGTTACTAATTTAGAGACTAATTATAACTTTTTATCCACAATAAAAATTGTTTTTATTACCAATAATTTTTAGTTTATAAATTGATATTCAAATTGATCACTATAGTGACTAGTTATTTTTAGTCACTAAAATTATTCATAATTTAGGAATTTTCTTATAATATCTTAACTTGTTAATCACTTATTCTTAGAATAAGGTGAATTTTAATGAAAAATTTTCTCTATTTTAATCAATTATGTTACCCACCATTGATGAAAAAAATTAAAAACACATTTATTTGTTCATAGAAATAAGTTAAATCATTTAATTATTCTTGTTTATCAATTCATAGAAACAAGTTAAAAACACATTTATTTGTTCTCTTATTGAATCCATTATCAATATTGATAATCGATTATTCTATTATGAAAATACATCACAAACAAATTAATCGATCATTCTGAATTTAAAATCTTTTTTAAAACATTTTAAACTATTCAAAACAAATTTTATGATTAAAGATGAGTTCTAAAATGAATTACTTGTGATTACCTTATGAGCAAGGCTCACAAACACACACAATGAAAGCTATAACAAGTAATACATATTTAACACCATCTTCTTCAAACATTGTAATCAAAACAAACTTCTCCAAACTCTTCCAAGAAGTACAACTTGGCTTTATTCTTTAAGTTCAATTGTGACCCTATGTAACAATAGATCAACTTCACTACTTTCACTGACTAAGGACTATTATCACTACCCATGAGGACGACGTTGGATCATGTGGGACCTCATCTTCCCCTGAATCCATTACCCTCACAGAAGAATTACTTAAAGAACTAGTTGAAGTAGACTCTGACATACTTGAATGAGATGTAGAGAAAGACAATATCTCAATTTCCAGACTAGTAGGGGCCCTCACGAAAACCTTCTCCCTATTAATAGAACATTTCAATAGGATTTAATAGTTTTTTAGCCCTTCACCAACCTTTCCACTTGTCTAAACATGGTCTCGGCTTATGATAAACTAAGACTCTCGATGCAATCTTAGAAGTGCAACTTCGAGTTGAGAGGTAGGTGTATAATCCATGGCCAAGATTATATTGCATGAAACAGTCGTCATCATCACAATCTGCATTTAAAGTTAATAATATGAAAATTTTATGTTACGATCTGGAAATTAATATAATGTCCATGTCTTAAACATTCCTAATATGGAGTTAGTATATCTAAAAAAAAAACCCATTCATGTAAAGACTCATTGGGGAAAATATATAATGAATGTTATTTATTACATAAGGTAAAATTTCTTTGATATATACAAAAAACATATAATATGGATCATTGACTTGAGTGTCAAAATGTCTTTGCAAGCACCTACAACTTAAGTCAAAGGAAGGAACATCTCAGAGAAAAAGCAAAGAAAAGCACATATCAAATAAGAAAGTAAAAAATGGATATCTCGAATAAAAAGAAAAGAGAGTATAAGGTCTTGTGAGAACATCTTATTCTCACACAAGAACATATTATTTTAACTTTGGAATGTTACAAATTTTAAATTAACTTCTTTATAACAAATGTTACATAAAGTATATTGTAACGTCCCATTTAATAAACACGCTTAATTAAATGAAACATCACATAAGAAAATATAAAGAGCAAAGTTGCGGAGTATAACATCACTCCTTACAGATATCCAAGGTACTTAGAATGAAATACTAAGGCACATCACGATGCAAATAACAAGACAGAGAAATAGTTCGACATTATTCAAAATAAATGCTCAAAGAGTGAGATAATACAAGGGCTACCCGCCCTAAAAGAAAACTCGAAGATAAGCGGGATCTGATCCAAGACGAACTAAGCAGCGAAATCTCCATCACCCTCATAGCCACAGGTAGTTCTTGCATCTGCTCACATCAATAAATTAATGATCATCGCAAAAAGAGAAAACCACACATAGAACATACAAACAAGCAGAAAGGATAAGCTAGAGTAAAAAGCTTTTTATCATGCAATTGCATACAATTTTATAGTCAAAGATACATACATCAACCAAGCATGTGATGACGAGCAAACAAGACACTAAGACTCAAGACACGATTATCCGGATACATATAATCAGTCGGATTCACTAGATGCTTGCGCTTGTGGTGGCCTCTACTATTCTATAGAGCCAATTTCCAATGGGTTTAACCCTACCACTCACAAGGTTAGCCTTCAAACATCTAAGGCCATTATCCTGCCAAAGACTAGGGCATCTTACTACTCTCACCACTCGAGTCAGTACGCTCTATGTGAGACTAATTGACTCTTTAGAGTGTCAGAATGCAATCCTTACTTGAATCATTACTAAATTATATAATGAGTCACCACCATGAACCTTCGTGGAATTACATCCTAATCATGAGGCACCACCATGAGCTCCTACTAACAGGGGTCATGGAATTACGTCCTGACCATGAGGCACACCATGCAACCATCATGAAATTACATCCTGACCAATGAGGCACCACTATGAGATCTCACCTAGAGATTCATGGAATTACGTCCTAAACCACACCAAATTCATGTCTCACCAACCAAGCATAAAGTTATCATGCATATCAATTCCATGCCAATATGTACAACCAACCATCCAACAATTCATACTTTCCATTCCATCATAATAACATCTCATCCCCATTTAATCTCATACAACATACATAGCACTACAAATCAGATGTTACATGCATTTTCACATATTGCATGCTTTAAATAGGGCACTCCAACCAACCATACAACCAATAATTAAAAACATGTAAAAGAACACAAATTCCAGCACCAGTCTCGCTCAAGCTATGGACCCTCGCTCAAGCGAAAGAGGTCTTTCGCTCAAGCTACAAGACCTCACTTAGGTGAGACTGCCAACAAAACACATAGTAGGCTTTGCGAGTTCTCGCTTGGGCGAGACCTCCTCGCCTGAGCGAGACTGCTCTTCGCTCAAAGTGGGGTCTCTCGCCTGCACGACAACAAAGCGAACCACAACAAGATACCACGAGTTCTCGTTTAGGAGAGACCCTCTCGCCTGAGAGAGATGCTTTATCGCTCAAAACGAAAGCCCTCCGCTTGAGCGAGAGCTCGAGCAGCAACCTGGGCCAGTTTCTGCTATGCCTGCCTAGGCGAGACAAGCTCGCTTGGGCGAGATTATCAGTTCTCGCTGCTGTTCGTACCCGCATCAGCCACACATACAAGCCTAACCACATAACAAGGCATTCCATACATTCATAGTACCATACAAGCCATACAATCGTGAAATAGCAGCAACGCAAGTAGAAAATCGAAGTAAACAAGTAAGCCCTAGCTTCCTTTACCTGAAAAAAGCTAGCCAAACGACTCCGACACCTAAGTAAATGAGTACGACAACTCCCATAGCAGATTTGTGAGTTGTAAACACTAGTACAGATTGAACACGAGGTCACTACGGTAAACCCTAACTAGAACTACGAAAAATCAAAGCAGAGAGGAAGGGTATGAGTTGGGAAGCAACTTACGTGGAAGAGAAAATGAAGTTGAACTAGCTTGCCACGGAGTAGAGGCAAACCTTAGCAGAGCTTGCTGCTGTAGTTCAAGAGAGGGAAAATGGCTGTTTTCTGAAGGTGGCAAAAATGAGAAGGTTAGGGCTGGTTTAAGGGTTTTGGGCACCCTATAGGATAGCCTTAGGCCCAACAGATTTGGGACAGTCCCTTAAACATTGGGCATAAATAAAAATGGCCTTACATGTATTCATTTTAACCGAGAAGTCATAATCTATTGATTTTCTAAAATAATTATGTCTAAAACTATCATGTAACCTTAATAAAAGCCACATGCTTTAGTTTTTTGTTTGGTTTATAAATTTAATAAAATTGTTCGTATTCTTTAGGGAAATAAAATTGGTATTGAACCGTGAAATGCTACTGAAGTAGGTTTAAATTAATTCGAACTACATATTTTTAAAACCTTTTTTCTTAAAAAAAGATTACAAACATTAATTTTATAATTTTCATATGAACACAAACAGAATTTCAGTAAATAATATTAATATTCTTACCTATCTAATATTACACATAACTGAAAAATCAGCATATATATATATATATATAATAATAATAATAATAATAATAATAATAATAATAATAATAACTGTTATTTATAATTTATTTATTTGTTATCCAATGAGGTGTAGTGTGGAATTTTGATTCTTCCAAAGTTCTTCCGTGTCAGATGGTCGGTGAGTGCGTCTGATGTGAGTTGTATTTGTTTATGTACGCGCGCATGCAGTGGAGAATCCAATTTTGATCAGAGAGCATTTTATATAATAATACTTTTATATTCTTTTACTTATAGTGGTTTAAAAGTAATTTTTAAAACTAATACAAATTAAAATATGGCTGAATTTAATTTTTACCATTATTTTCTTTTGTATTATTTCAAATTTAAATATTCAATTTTCAATTTCATGAATTGTACATCTGAATATTAAAATTGTGCAAAAATTATTTATTTTTATCAATTGATTATCAATTTACTAATACTATATTGACATCTTTAATGTGAGGTGACTTCTAGTTCAGAATATGCATTTTTTTAAATGTATAAAAATCATTTTTTTAAGAAAAAAATTGTAATAACATATTTTACCATTGAACTTTTGTACTTGTGAAAATTTCATCACAATACTTTCAATTTTGTGGACTTTACCATCTAAAATTTTACCTTTTCTTTCTTCAATAGAAAGTCAATTTATTAATGATGTGATAACATACCAATTAAAATCGTTGAAATATTTCATGGCATATTGATAAAAAGAAATGATAAAATGGACAATATTTGATATCTTTTTTTTAAAATAAAGTAAAAACAATTTTGCCTATTGTGAAGAAATGGTAAAAGAGCATAATCTATAACAATTTATACAAATCCACGCTCATTAATTTTACATAAACACCCTAACTTACAATTTGACATATGTCTCATTTAAAGATTTTGCTATCTTTTCCCAACCTATGAACTTAGTTCTCGATTTACTCCCAAACTCCTGAAGCTCTTCATTTTAATTGATGGGTTTATTGTAAAATTTCGTTTCCCGCCTATCTCTATTGTTCACTGCTCTTGTGTGATTGATTGATTGACGTATATTTATTTTTTACAGAATTGAAGGTTATAGATTCATCTGATACGTTTCTCCAAATAAAATTGTCATTGTAGTTTTTGTTTCTGGTGCTCTCCATGTGTTGAGTCTATTTTGCTTTGCTTCAGGTAAATTTACTTTTCATTTTCTTGTTATATTTTTGAGTATCTTTTTGAACTTGAAATTTGATTGTCTTTTTCTTACTTTTTTTTCTTTGTTTTGAATAATTTTGTTTGTATTGTTCATTCTATTGGTTTTGTGTTATTGTTTCTTGTAATCATTTTGTTTACTTAATTTTTATTTGTTTGAATTTCGTTTTTTCTTCCCTTTTTTATATTCTTTATAAAGTTTGTTGTGCGGTTTCTGATTTATTTTGTTATATTTTGTGTTAGGTTTATTTGAAGTTAAATTTTTCGTTTGTTTTTCTTTGTTCAATGAAAGTACATACTTTTGTTTGGTTTATTTGTTTGTTACTTTTTGTATTCGTAGTTTTGTGTCCATTTTTTTGTTTGTACTGTGTTTTGCTTTGGTTTTGTGTGACATTTTTCCCTTATTTGATTGACTATGAAGATGACCTGATACTCTATGAATGTAAGATAATGCATGTTGATTCATATTACTGTTCATTTTGATCTTACTTTGTTTTATGTAGATTTATATTAATATATATTCGCTATTTATGTAGTTTTGTACAGTGTTTTGACGACATTGATTGTAGATGGCCCGAAAAGTTGATTTTATTGGTTGGATTAATAGACAAAAAGAGACTCTTAAGCTCTGTGTTAGGATAGGTGACCTTTGGTTTATTCAGAACCATGATTCTAATACCCATTTGGAAATGATTTTGATGGATGAAAAGGTAATGTAGGTTTTTTATTTATCCAATTAGTTTACTTGATTTACGACAATGTTGAATTTTATTTCTTTTTGTTTTCAGGGAGATATAATTCCTACTTTGGTTAAGAAGGACGACTTGGGTTTGTGGGAAGATAAGTTAGTCGAGGGAAAGACTTACATTATGAATAATTTCAAATGCTTAATAAATCAAAGTCGACATCGTGTATGTGATCATCCTCTTAACTTGTTATATAGGAGCAACATCTGTTAAAAAGCAATTACTTCCTTCCATTCCGATGAAGATTTTCAAGTTTAAGTCTATTAAGGATGTAATTGATGGAAATTTCTCGCCCGATTTGTTAGTTGGTAAGTTTGAAGAATGGCAAATCAAATTTTAATTTATTTAGTTTTTCATATGATTTTCTATATCAGTTATTACATGTTCTTAGTTTTCAAATATTTGTTTTGTATTAGATGTCATTGGTGTTGTGGATAATGTAAAGACAAAACCTCATTCCAAAAACATTGTTTTTGATCTACATGATTTAAGGTTAGCATATTTCATTTTTTTTATAATTTATGTTGTTTATAGCTTGAAAATTAATTCTGTTTTACTACAACTTTTTTTTTTGTAGATGTAGTTCTGCAATTGTTAGTTGTGCCTTGTGGGATTCATATTGTACCAAATTTATAGGTAATTGGAACGGAAATGACCTTTCAGAAGTCGTTGTCATAATATTGACTTTGGCAAAGATAAAACTTGCATAAGATATTTTAAATCTAAATTTCATTATTGATGTTGTTGTTACAACTGAAAGATTTTTTCTGTTAGGTCCATGGCTAGTGTGTATTTCGAATTCTTGAAATGGTTCAAAGTTGTTGTTTGTTCAAGAAGCAACAGAAATAACAGAATTCAAAAAATAGTAGTCTGAATTCAAAAATAGTATATATTAATTTGTAATAGTTCTTTGAAGTTAATAATTGTATATTAATTTGTATACTATATTGTTTCATTTTAGTATAATCATATTTATATATATATATATATATATATATATATATATATATATATATATATATATATATATCTATTGTAGTCGATTTAGGAATGATTTCATGCAATATAGTGAAGAATTATCTTAGTATAGTTTCTCTACCTAAATTAGTCAGAACAACCGTTTTATGTTTAAAGCTGGTGTGAAAAACTTATATGAGATCACAACTTTGAAAGAGGTATTGTTTATTCATATATAGAGTTGGATTATTTGCTTTGACTGTATATTACAACTATTAATTATGTGATTTTTGTTGTTCATTTAAGAAGGTGTGTTGTGTTACAATTGCGAGTACAATGAAGTTCAATTTAGGGAATGATGGATGGAGTTTTCTTGCTTGCAAAAGTTGTAGGAAAAGAACTAATGAAACTTATGCTTTCAAGTGTTCCTTTTGTGATTTTAATAATGATAAACCTGGACTTAGGTAATTACTGCACAATTATCTTTATTATATTTTTATGATACCCATCATATGTTTAAATTAATGTTTTCTTTAATTTATATAATTATAAGTTGGAAATCCAAGTTATGGATGAAAGTGGTGTCTCAAATTTTGTGATGTGGGACCAAGAGTGTAACAATACCATTGATATATCAGCTCCTGACTTAAGAAATAAAATGATTGAGGTACAAATTATAATTTATCGTCTTCACTATTTGATTTCATTATCTTATGTTAAGGAATACTATATTCTTATTCCTGATATAGAAATAATTGATGTTGAATTGAATTTTATATTAGGAAGATGAGGATGATCTAAAATGTTTTCCAGAAGATCTGGATGTCCTACTAGGATGTACACTTACTTTTAGGGTCCAATGTCATCCCAAAAAGAAATATGCATCAGTAATCAAAGTATTCGACATGATTAATTTCTCTCATTAAAGCTCAATTACACCCAAAAGTACTATAAATGTTGTCTTTTGTTAATTTTTATAATTGAAATTTGATTTTGAATTATTCTTTAAATTGTGCAGACGTCATTGCCACAACTGACCATGATCCTGAAGTTGAGATATATCCCACCCCTTCAAAAGCCTTATCTTAGGAAACTAACATTGAATATCATGGACTGAAAGATATCCCATTTGGTCAACTATCAACAACCAAAAATGTCAAGACGAGGAAACAAAAAATCAAGAAGGAGAAGAATTAATTAAAAGTTCTTTTATTTATATTACTACTTTTAATATTATCACTGTTATTTTGGTAAACTTCTTGATGACACCACAAATATTTTGTTGGTCTAGTTTGTAATTTGAAGATATGCGTTAGAACTAATGTAATTATGAATGTCAGAACCTTTTGATTAAATATGCTGTAATTTGAAGATATAAGTTAGAATATTTTGGTTCATTTTTTGGAAGGTCAATGTAAATGAACTTATGTAGTTATGAATGAACAATTATAACCGTAAGTGCTTATAAGTATGAACTTTATTGTGTCTGCATTCAATATACAAATTACAAAATTTTGTATCCATTTTACAAATTAACAATTATGGTAGTTGTAAATTCATGTTTAAATGTTGAAATACTATATATAGCGAAGTAAATGCATTGAAAGAATTTATGTATAAAAGCAAAATATTTGTAAATGTTATAAATATCATAGTTGTGTATTAATCCATGTCATGTATTGCAAATTTTGTTCATATAAATAAAGCCTTTAATATACCAAATCATATTGTGGTTTAATTATATTTGGATTAGATTTTTGTTAAGGTATATACAATACTAATGATTTAATGTTATTCCTAAGTTAGGCTATACAATTAATATATTTAACACAATTAACTTGGTATTATAAAAGAGATTCATTTTTAAAAATAATATTGGAAGTTCTACAATACATATAATTTGACATGAAAAAAAAATTATAATCACCAGAATTAACAAAAACCTTTAGTTAAGTTCGTATTATTGCAATCAATTTTTGTCACATAAATTAAAATTCTTATAAGGAATATATATATATATATATATATATATATATATATATATATATATATATATATATATATTAATATTTTTTATTTTATATATTGATATTTATATTGGCACGCTTCTAACATCAGTATATTTTATCATCCATTGTCGCTTTTCCAGAAATTGCCAACTACTACAACCTGAAGAACAAAAAAGCTGAGTAACATATGTTTCCGTGAAAGTTCTTTAGAGCAACATATGTTTCCATGAAAGTTATTTGTGAAGAATTTACACAAAGTGTTAAATAAAACAAGTTTTTGTTTTTACAAAAATTTCAGGTTCAACAATATATCTTAATGTGTTTTTATTGTTTCTTTTGTTTTTCATTCACTAACTGTTTCATTGTATAACTAAGAAGGTCATAGTGGACTTCTTTTATCTATATATACCTTCTAAAGTTTCCATTTTGAAGTCATTCTTAGCACAATCCTGTTTTCTTCTATTTCACCCCATAACTTTACTTTATTCATATGACTATAGTTGAAATCATTTATCTATATATGTCTTAATGTTTCCATTTTTAAGTCATTTTTAGCATAATCATTGTTTTTCCTATATTACTATATACTTGAAGTTGATTCATGTTAATATTTTGCGAGTAATACCTATTTTTTTTTAATTAATAACAATAGAAATAAAGGGTTTATTTAATTTAATGTTAAAGTTTTAGTGACATGATATGAAATTTGTGCTCTGTACTATGAACAACAAAGATTTGCAGCAAAATATAAGTTCTTCAAATGCAAGGAACAAAAGGAAAATGATACTACTTGAGAATAGAAATAACATTTCGAGATTTGAACAATTTAGTGAAGGTATTAGGGGAGATTCACAAAGAAGCATTGGTACACCATTTATTGATTTGACCATCAATTTCCTTAATATTGACAGTCCACGACAAAATGGTTTACAAAGATTTCCAAATGCTAAGTCATTTTAAAAAAAAAGGTCAACAAAATGATAATAGACCATTCCATAGAAATGGTTATCGCAAAAATCTATATAAGAAATTTCAAGTGGTTGCTGAAAGTTGTACACCATATGGAGGTTCCAATAACACCTTTAGTGAACATAATAATGGTCTTGGTAACGTATCTATTAACATAGAAGAACATCAATCATATTGTACATGGTATGAAAATAATGACTCAATTCATGAATTGTTGAATCTTAGAACCTTCAGAACAAACACAAGGGATTTTTAAAACATGTGTTTATTGCGATCTAATATAAGTAACCTTTTATTGATGTAATTGTTGAATGAACAAAGTAATCTATTATTAGAATCTGAAATCATTTTGTTTGTGTGAACAAATAATTGACTTTTACTAATAGCAGATGTTACACGAGATGCTTCATTACAAAATGAAGATGAAAAGTATTTAATAGAAGAATACAATGACATGACTATATCTTCCACTCCAAGATATGAGAAAATAATTTATATAAGTGTGTTGGTTTAATATATAAGTTGTCTTTACTAACCTGTTTTTCATTATTCATAGTATATGTAGATATAGGTAATCTATTATTCATGTGTCCAGAATGCAAAGCTTATATCAAGTATCAGGAAATGATCGAAAAACATAAACATAGAGCAAATCCTAAATTCCAACTATGCTGTAGTAATGGTAAAGTTCAATTACCATTACTGAGAACTACCACTAGTTTTGTAAAAACTTTTATGTGATCATGTTTCCAAGGAGAGCAGGAACTACCAGAAATACATAAGAATGTATAATATCATGTTTGCTTTACTTCATTTGAAGCCAAAGTGGATAACACATTTAACAATGGTCACAGTCCTCTAAATTTACGTATTCATGGACAATGTTGTCATAGAATTGGAAGTCTTTTACCTCTCTCAAGTGGAGCACCCAAGTTTTCCCAACTTTATATATATGATACTGACAATGAAGTTCACAACAAGATACAATCTTTGAGGTATTTAAAAATACAAGAGTTTTTATATATGACATTTTAGTTTTAACAGTTTTGTATTAATGATACATTTTGCTTTGATATATGACATTTGGGTGAAACAGTTTTGTATTAATGATACTTTCTTTTTATAGAAATGATTCAAGCTTTGATGTGGAGATTGTAAAAAATTTAACCAAGATGCTAGATGAATTCAATGTTCATGCAAAGTCGTTTAGAATGGCAAGGGATAGTTATGAAGTGTTGGTATCGCGCAGCGGAATGACTAAACAATGGTCAAAAATCAAGAGGGGGGGGGGTGAATTGGATTTTTAAAATTCTTGACAGGTTTTAAAATTTTTCTCAAAATTTAATTAATTAACTTAAAGTAATAGTTACTTTAAATGCAAGTGCAGATAAATAAGGAGTTTAAGGGAAGAGGATGCACACTGATATTTATACTGGTTCAGATCAAAAGACCCTACGTCCAGTTGTTAATCTCTTAAACAAGGAGATTAACTCAATCACTATAATAATCAAAATTACAACAGATTATATGAGAGAAAAGATTAGAAAACACCTCTCTTGAACAACC
>Ga0214545_1009296_pt1 | contig 15068 bp, 9 predicted proteins | sample CNSS4metaG_FD_160064 | JGI IMG/M metagenome (GOLD analysis project Ga0214545, IMG submission 160064) | Root nodule microbial communities from cowpea collected in UCLA plant growth center, Los Angeles, California, USA - CNSS4 | ecosystem: Host-associated > Plants > Roots > Nodule | place: USA... | reverse complement strand
AATTATTTACATTTATTTTATTTTTTTAATCTATATTTAATGAAATTATACATAAATAGATATAAACTCATCAAATTGACAAATTATTTATAGATGACTAAATGTATATCAAAGTATAACAAATATACAAATTCAAATTCAAATTCAAGTACAATATTAGTCAGCAAAAACTATCATGAAGTACTGCAATGATTCTCAAAACATAAAATGATTCAATTAACTTCCACATTATATTGAGAATCTTGAATCAGCAACACTACAAGGGTCTTTTCTCTTGTTAGTCTGTAGAACAAAAGACAGACACGCACATGAAAAGATACTAGCTAAAAAAATAAGAAGGAATGTTGACAACTTAAATCAATGCATAATATTAATTTCAAATCCATGCAGAAACAGAAGCAGGAAGGAAGAAAAAAGCGTATAGACCAAATATGAGATGTGTGAATATCCCAAAAAACACACTTTACCATTATACACAATATCAGTAGAAAATTCCCAAATAGGCGGAGCATACCATGAACCATCTGAAGCTTGTATTTTTTCAATGAAGGCAGCGGCTTTCTCTATACAACATTGTATTTCTTCTCGGCGATAATTTCCTAAATGATGCCAAAGCTTGAATTGTTGTTGATGTACATTCCACATAACTATAGAGCACATAAGGAACCATCAAGTTAAAATAAAAAATTAAAATAGTGGAGTAAGAGAAATAAAAGATAAATACAAAAAATGATATTTAGCAAACATTTGATAGCTTACGGATAATCAATAACGATGTCACCAAATGTTTCAGCCGAATTGATTAACTGACAACAGAGAGAGCAAACAAAAATCAATTCAAAATTAGAAATGCTTCCAAAACATAAAGAGAATAAATTTCACTTACTAAGCAGGAATTCTTAAAATACTCCCTCTGAAAACTTTTGCAGTGAACTAAATATTGACAATGAAGGCAAAAAAGCTCTGCAAAATCGATAAAGAAATTGAAAGGAAGTTGAAATCGATTCATTGTATACTCGGGGAGCAACAAATCCAAATTCAAACAAATAAAACCTAGATTATAGACACATATTGGAGAAACAGATATAATGATATGAAAAATGGCTTAAAGGATAAAAGCCAAAAATATTATTGATCAACGAACACAGAAAGTTATAAGATACATGAATTATATACCCAACACAATAAATGTGAAACGAAACTGAAAATAACCATATACAAAGTAACTGAAAAACAGTTATTTATAAATCTTGTCCTAATACCCCCTCTCAAGATGGAGTGTGGATGTTAAGCAACCTCATCTTGCTCATATTGGTCTGAAAAGCAGTGGGAAAGAGAGATTTCGTAAGCATGTCCGCGAGTTGATGTTTAGAGGGAACATGAGAAAGAATAAGAAGACCTTCATGAACCTTGGATCGAATGAAGTGACAATCCACTTCTATGTGTTTCGTACGTTCATGAAATGAGGGATTTTTGGCTTGTTGAATAGCATATTGATTGTCACAATAAACTGCAAAGGGCATAGGAATGGACATGGTTAAATTAGCAGCAATATACTTCAACCATTGTAATTCACAAGCTAGGGAAGCTAGAGCCCTGTATTCAGCCTCGGTGGAGCAGCGTGAGACAGAATTCTGCTTCTTGGACTTCCAAGAGATCAAACATTTACCATAGAAAACACAGTAACCAGTTATAGATTTCCTTGTGGTGTTGCAAGTTGCCCAATCTGAATCAGAAAAAGCTTGAAGCTTGTGGGGATTATTGACGAGATAGAATAGACCTTTGGCCGGTGCACCTTTGAGATACTTGAGGATTCGAAAAGCAGCTTGAAGATGAGGTTGTCTCGGCTGTGACATGAATTGACTAATCTGTTGAACAGCAAAGCATATATCTGGACGGGTGTTCGTCAAATAAACTAGTTTGCCAATTAAGCGTCGAAAATTGATAGGATCATCTAGCAAATCACTAGTATCATCATTTAACTTCACAGTGGGTGAAGAAGGTGTGTTGATTGGTTTACATGCAGTAAGACCAAACTCAGATAAAATGTCAAGGCAATATTTGCGTTGATTGAGAACAAGACCACGACGAGATCTAGCAACCTCAAAACCAAGAAAATATTTAAGATCACCAAGATCCTTAATATGAAATTGAGCATGAAGATAGTGCTTGACGTGATTAATGAAGGATAAATCATTGCCGGCTAGAACAACATCATCAACATATATCAAAAAGACCGTAAAAGAATGGTCCTTATTATGTGTGAAAAGCGAATGGTCAGCGGTGCTTTGAACAAAGCCAAAAGAAAGTAAGGCAGATGTCAACTTCGCATTCCACTGCCTGCTGGCCTAACGCAACCCATATAAAGACTTATGCAGCTTGCAAACCATGTTGGGGGAGGATGATTGGAGCCCGGGAGGGAGACGCATATAAACCTCTTCATGGAGGTCACCATGTAAAAATGTATTGTCTACATCTAATTGATGGAGAAACCATCCAGAAGAGACAACAAAAGATAAGAGAAACCTGAAAGTAGTTAGCTTGACAACAGGAGAAAAGGTTTCAAAAAAATTGACCCCCTCTGTTTGTGTGAAACCTTGCACGACTAGGCGTGCTTTATGACATTCGATGGAGCCATCTGCACGGTGTTTGGTGCGGTAAACCCATTTGCAACCTACAATTTTCTTCCCAGGAGGAAGAGTAATCAACGACCAGGTTTTATTTCGTTCAAGAGCTTGCAATTCAACCATCATAGCCTTCCTCCAACATTCAAGTTGACTTGCTTCTTTGTAGGAAGTGGGATCAATTGTACCAGAAACAGAAAGGCAAAAAGCAATATGGTTAGAAAAGCATTGTGAATAAGATAAGTAAGAATCCAAAGGATAAAGAACAGTAGAAGAAGATATAGGGGAAGAAGCATTGTTACATTGATAGTCAGCTAGATAGGAAGGTGGCTTTCTTACTCGAGTGGGAACTCGTGCAACAGATTCAGTGGCTGGAAAATGAACAGAACTTGAAGGTGCATCATATTTAGAAACAGAAACCTCATCATGTATAAGGGTAGTAACAGAATCTGTTTCAAATTGTATCAAATTGGGAAAATAAGGTGGATCGATAATGTCCTTGACCTGATCAGTGTGTGGGAAATGGCAATCCGCTTTGTCATATGGGAAATGTGTCTCATAAAAAAGAACATTGCGTGATATGAAGCATGATTTGTGGGTGAGATTATATAAAACATAACCTTTAATTCCAGTTTTAAAACCCAAGAAAACACATTTAGAGGCTCTATTGTCAAACTTGGTGCGTGCAGCCTTAATAGTAGAAGCAAAAGCTAAACATCCGAAAACACGTAAGAGATGTAAATCAGGTGGATTACCATGTACAAGTTCATAAGGGGATTTTAATTTTAAAAAAGGAGTTGGTAATCTGTTAATAAGATAAATGGCATGTTTTATGGCATAGGACCAAAAACATATCGGTAATTTAGCTTGAAAGAGTAAAGCACGATCAACATTAAGCAAGTGTTGATGTTTCCGCTCAACAATCCCATTTTGTTGAGGGGTTTCAACACACGATACCTCATGTAAAATACCTTTGCTAGAGAAGAAATCATGTAAGAAAAATTCTCTTCCATTATCTGAACGAACTTTCTTAAGTTTGACAGTAAATTGTGTCTCTATTAGTTGAACAAAAGATGGTAGGATAGTTTTAACAGCAGACTTAACAGTTAAAAAATGTGTCCATGTAAATCTTGTGAAGTCATCGACAACCGTTAAAAAATATTGAAAACCATCAAGAGAAGTATGAGAAACAGGACCCCATATATCTACATGGATTAACTCAAAAAACTTGGAAGCACGATTATGACTGTGTGAAAAAGGTAATTTCTTTTGCTTTGCAAAATGGCAAGTGTCACATGGTGGTAAAGACTGAAACGGAATATCAGTATATATGGAAGATAAATGTTTCAACACTTTATGAGATGTATGGCCTAAGCGAGATGCCACAACTAAGAATTATCAATGGTCATTACAGAAGAAAAATGTGCAGGAAAACAAGGCTTATGAGAAATGTTTCTGTTCAGAACCGAGTCACTGAATTGTTGTAGGTAAAATAAGCCATGTTGTTGTCTAACTGTACCAATCATCTGAAGAGGGGATGTCTGCATGATGAAACAATGAATGTCACAAAATAAAATCATGCAATTAAGAGTGGAAATGAGTTTAGGAATGGAGATTAAATGAACAGAAAAATTTGGTACATAAAGAGCATTTTTGAGAGTTAAAGAACCAAGATGAATGGTGCCAGCAAATTTTGCAAACACAGTAGTTTTATTTGGTAATTTTATAGGAATGGGTGCGATAGAATGTAAAGAAACAAAAGAAAATTTAGAGGGACAAATATGATATGTGGCCCCACTATCTAAGATCCAGTGAGAGTAATAAAAACCAGCACCTGAAGTAGTGTTTGATGAAGTAGTGGTATGGTTGATGGAAGAAGAAGGATCCTTGGTCTGTTGGAGAAGGGTCATGAGGGCTTGATATTGCTCTTTAGAGAATTGAAAGTGATCATGACTAGAACTGTCAGCCAAGGAAGGAGATTGTGAGGAGGTTGCTGAATTTACGTTTGGCAAACTGGTCGAAGCATTTGGGTTGGAAATGGTGTTACGAACAGATTTTCAATAGCCAGGAGGAAAACCAATACGCCAATAACAAGTATCTATGGTGTGATTGGTTTTCTTGCAATTGTCACAATATTTTGTATTGCGACCCGTAGGTTTGCTAGATGAACCATTCTTGTTTGAAGTTGATGTGCCTTTTGAGGAAGCAGTGAAAGCTATTGAATCTTGTGAAGAAATATTGGGAGAAATACTAATAAATTCTCTTTCATGTTGCAAAACCAAAGAAAAGCTTTTGACCAGTGTAGGCATTGGGTCCATCAACATAATTTGGGAACGAACATGCGCATAGGTATCATTTAATCCACGCAAAAACCGAATGACATGGTCGTCTTCACGCTCTTTTTGAAGTTTGAGAAGAAGGCCACAAGAACAGGGCGGTGAATAAGAACAAGAAAGAACACAATGATACATTTCAAGTTCTTTCCACATGATTTTCAATCGAGTATAGTATTCAGAAATAGAAGAATCTCCTTGTTTACAATTTTGAATTTGATCCTGAAGATCAGCAATGCGAAATTTGTCAGCATGGGAAAACCGATCTTTGAGATCCTTCCAAATTTTAGCAGTGGTCTCCATCCACATCACATAATGCTTGATGGCTGGAGTCATGGATCGAGTGAGCCAAGAAATCACCATTCTATTACATCGCTTCCAGGCATCATGTAGAGGGTCGGAGATTGGAGGACAAACAAAATCAGGAAAGAGGAATCTTTCCTTATTCTTGGTTTCTAAGGCAACCATCATTTCCTTTTCCCATTGATAAAAGTTGCTTTCGGTAAGAAGCGAAGTAACATGAACAATCGCCGGGTTTTCGCCAGGATGGAGATAAAGAGGATTGGAAGGGTTGATAATGTGATCGGGTGGTTGACTGTGAGAGGAAATTTGGCTTGAGGAAGAATGTCTTATAATTTAAAAAATGGATCTTTAATTTGCTGCAAATTAATTTTATTTATTATAAAATTACTTTCATATTTCTTAAAATAAAAATTATCATAAAAATAAAACATCTTTTCTTTAATTTGATAACAATACTTAATTTAATTATTAAAAAATAAATCATAATAAGTATAATTACTTTATGATAATTTTATATAATAAAATTCACGTGAATTAATTGTGGAAGGTTTTTTTTAAAAGAAAATAATCTACATGTATTTTTTTAATAAATAATTTTTAAGGAACATTACATATATTTGGAAAAAATATTATTAGTAATAATTGTATACATTTTATGGAGTTTGAAAGAAACTTAGACTATTTTCTAGAAGTTTAAAACTAAATCTTTGTAATTTAGCAAAGATTTTAAAAACCTATACTACCTTTTAGAGGTTTAACACTAAACTTTTGTAATTTAAGGGAGGTTTTAAAAACGTATACTATTTTTTAGAGGTTTAAAGTTAAACCTTTGTAATTTAACGGAGGTTTTGAAAACCTACACTATTTTTATAAAAGTTTAACACTAAACCTTTATAATTTAACAGAGATTTTAAAAACCTTAGTTAAGTTAATTCATTGCTAAGGTTATATTAACCTTTGCTAAATAACCCTCGTTAAATGTAATTTTTTTTGTACTGATGGTTGGGTTGAGACAAATATCATGTCATTCACACATGAAATTTTCACGAAAGATTAAAAAAAAACAAAAAATGTGTTTGGCATATGAAATTCTCGTAAAGATAAATTTAACATGCTTTAAAGAAATGGAAAGACCATGAAAAATATTTTGACTTTATTAGGTAGAAAATAAGGGTTTAAAATGTAATAATCATTTAATTGTTATGTGTTTATTTAAATTTTATGTAATTGAAATTATTGTTAAATTAAAATATTATTATATATTATCAATTAATCAATTTTATAACTAACAAATTTATTTGTATTTATTGTAAAAAACCTAGTAATATAAAACTAATAGTTACAAAACTATGTAATTTTGTAGTGTTATCTCATTGTCACATGCTTTTGTTTCAATTATTTATACCATGAATTTTGAAAAACACGAATTTTATATCAACGTTGGGTTAAAGCATACATTAAAATCTTGAAAAACCATTATTGATGAAGAAATCATCAGGTTAATATTTAAGCCCCAACAATAAGTCATAACATTAGTAATGACAATTAAAGAAGAAAGGTCATAATTATTGTTCAAAAGATTGAGTGTACACAAAAACTCATTTTCATTATTTTAACATGCAAACAAATCTATTTATAGAAATTGTATTGATTTTTGGTGATGATAACGATAACACTATTGATAGTATTGTGTATTGACTTATGACTTTCCTACTGAGAATTTGTACAAGAATGTTTTGTAATATCTAAAGATGATTGGCAAAGAGGTTGAACAACAAAGCACCAATTCACTACTAAAAACTAAAAACTAGAGAGAGATTCGAATTTCCAAATATATTAAAATCAATTAGTTGTATGTATGAAAAAATTATCCAATTACATGGAAATAATTTATTAGAGTATCATTCTTAAAACAGTAAAATATAAAACTTATGAATTTATGAAAACTATATATTTGTGAAAATAATTTCATTATATAATAATAACAAAGATAAGTTAAAAAAATTCCAGGTATATCTAAAATATTTCAATCTCAATTCAAAATCATATTGATTAAATCTAATAAAACATGACACCTTATAGTTAATCATTCTTAAATTCTTAGATTTGTTATCTACATTCTTTCTAAATTAATCAAGATTTCAAATATATTTAAAAAAAAACACAGAAGAGAAAATAATGGAAATTTATTTTGTAAAAGATTTTTGTGTGTACTTTTTACGTTATGCATGCTAAATACTTGTATTATTTTTTTAAATTATGATATTATTATAAATTGTCCCTGCAGAGAACAAACAAGATATGTTAGACACAGGTATTACCTTGTCCTGGTCCGCTATCTCCTCAGTAGGCTTCTTCCCGGTTGATACATGTCGCTTATGGGTATCTCGGTGTGATCGGTTTGGACCCGAGAGGGGTTACCTGTAGAAGGGACTTCGAAGCTCAAGTCAGCGAAATCTCTAAGAAAGTCAAATCCAAATCTGGTGATTAGGGAAGTAATTAATGCGTACCTTTAATTTGTGGGGTCCAGACATATTTATAGATTATTAATTATGTCTGGTCACGTCATGGGCTGGGCCCTTGTTTGAGCTGTAGATGGGCCTGGGCCCTAGTCCAGGCTCTTAGTTCGATTATTGTGGGCTTGATGAATCTTATTGAAATATTTTGTTTTTGCCAAGTCCTTGGTTAGTTTCGTGGAGTTATCGGCCTAGGCCGGTTACCCTTTAGCGGCTTAAGCCGCTATTGTTGTGTTGGTTTGTTTGATCAATGTCGCCCCTGAGCGGTTTAGTCGGGGTACCCTAACATGTGTATGGTAATTGTTATTATTTATAGTCTTGGTAGTTACATGGACGAATTTTCTGGTTATTATTCGACTAAGCCGACTAGGTGTGGTACATAAATTATAAAAAAATAAACAATTTTTTGAAAATATAATTTATTTTTATAATAAGATAATTAAATTTTCGTAAATTTTCAATAATAAATATTATTTTGTATCACAATTAAATTTAAATCAAAACATTAAAAAAATATAATTTTAAATATAAATTTTTGAAAAATCGTATAATATAGTAAAGCAAATTCGCATTATTTTTCAACGCGAGAATTGTTCTAGAGTAAATGCTAATCAGATCATGTTCACACAGTGATTGTGTTGGAATCAGACCCAACTGCTTCCAATAGACACGTGTGGTTTCTGACGAGAGAACTTGCCAGAAGGAAGAAACTTGAATTTATGATAAAGTGTGACACACTTCAACACGGCACCAATCATCTCTTCAACCACTCACCATTAGTCTTCTCTTTCCTTCTTCTTCCCTTTTCTGTGTTGCAAAATCTGATGAAGATGAGATGACAGAGATCACAAACCTAAGTTCCGACCTCGTAGAGCTGATCCTGTCCCTGCTCCCAATCCCCAACCTCATCAGAGTCTCAACAGTGTGCAAGCTATGGCACTCCATCATCTCCTCTCCTTCTTTCTCCACTCTCTCCAATCATTCCAACCACCCATGGTTCTTCCTCCATGGCATCCATAACATCTCCTCCAAGAACAACCAGACCTTTGCCTTTGACCCTTCCTCCAACACCTGGTTCCTCCTCCCCACACCCCAACACCACCATCCACACCAACCCAACACCTCCTTCATCGGCACCAACTCCTTCTTCTTCATCACCGCCCCCAACTTCCTCTACACCCCTATCCTCCACCCCTCCTGGCACCTCGCCCCGCCCCTCCACTTCCCCAGGATCAATCCTCTCATGGGTGTCTTCCACGATGCTAAAGCTACCAACTTTAATCACCCCAACTTCATTGTCGTTGGTGGGGTCAAGTTCATCGGGAACCTTGTTGACATAGAGGACCGTTTGGATGTGGAGATTTATGACCCTCTTCTGGGGAATTGGGACCTTGGGCCTCCTCTCCCTCCTGATTTCAGATCAGGAAACTCCTCCTCTTCCCTATCCTCTGCCCTCTTCGAAGGGAAATTTTATGTCTTTGGGATATACTCTTGCTTTGTTTCCTCTTTTGACTTGCATCATAGGGTTTGGAGTGAGGTTCACACCCTTAGGCCTCATGGGGCTGTGTTCTCCTTCTTGGTCGCTTGCAGGGAGATGCTGGTGCTTGCTGGGGTCTGCAATTTCCCCCATGGATCTTCTTCCTTTGTGCTGTGGAAGGTTGATGAGAGGACCATGAGGCTCACCCAGATTGATGTCATGCCACATGATTTGCTCTGTAGCTTGTTTGATGGTGATGAGGATGATAAATTTGCAAGCTTGAAGTGTGTTGGGTTGGGGGATCTTATATATGTTTACAATGAGGATTATCATAGGATGTACCCTGCTTGTGTGTGTGAGATTGATGCGGAGAGTGGGAGGTGTGTGTGGAGGAAAGTGCCACCGTTGCCATCACTGATGAACAGGTTTCACAAAGTTAGTAGCTTTTGTTCCACAGTTTCGCTGCATAGTGTTCTGCGTGAACTTCCAGGCCCTGCTCTTCAATTCTAGGTATCTTTGTTTCTTGACATTACCAATTTTCGGTTCATAGTTTTTTAGGGAGCACTTAATTTAATTAACCTCATAAAATGTCTTTTTTTTTTCTGTTTTACCAATGATTATAGTGGCTTGTGATTGTGAAATTAAGTTAAATGTGTGTTCTTTTGCCCTTGTTTGTAAATGTTCTGTTTGTGCCTTTTGATCATGATATTATTTGTAGTCCCAATTATCTTATCATCTCTTTGGTTCAATTATAGATAAGTTTCTTATTAGTTGGCTTAAGGGTATTCATGTGAAGTGGGAATTGTTCCCACTTGTTATCATAGGAACAATTAATCTTCACTACTTTACCGTATAGGGCTGAAGAAAATTAGAATTGACTAAAACAATCTTTCTTGATGAACAAAATCCTTTTATGATCGAAATATGGTGAAGATTCATTATTTTTCATATGAACTAGTGAAATAAGCCTTAGAGGTTTGAATTGTTAATGAACTGGGTATGAAATACGCTTTTGTGTATGATCTTCTACATTGAAGCATCTGGGTTGTAGTAAAGTGCTTGGGTTTTTAAAACAAGTACTCCATTGTGAAAGTTTATGATCTTGGTTTCTCCCTTTTTAAGACAAGTACTCCATTTCTCAATTGTTCAACATTCAGCAATATGATGTTGTTTCCTTTTATATCTATTAATCAGAAAAGTAACGGAACACAACTTCTGAAAGAAGAAAATATGAGTTTGAAGAATTACGAAAAGTATGTGCAACATTGACAGAATCAGGAACAGAAGCTGACATAAAGTATGTAATAGGCAATAGTTCTATATGTATTTTATGTCTAGTTTAGCTGTTACAAAGCATGGATGTTGACATTTTGTAATTTTAATTAATAATCATGTGAATTATTTAGTTTCATGTTGATATAACTACATTTTAAAATTGCAAGAGTGATCCATTTTCTTGTATCACCGTTCGAAAGACTATTCAACTGAAAACTTCAGTCTACAATCAAAATGAATTACTCAAATCATTTTTGGGTAATGCTGATAGTAACATAGTTGGATCTCTACATATTTCTATTCTGATTCTATTCTTAGTTCCTCTTAATTCTACTCTTTCAACATGAACGTTGTCCCAGTTCAATCTTAAATATAAGATTTTTGTTGAGACTGGTTTTTCTGGATTCTATTCTGTCAACATTAATGTAGTGTTCCTTTAACGTAGTGTTCCTTTGTGCCAATTACACTATTTAAGTTGATTATTCAAGCTGATTTCAAGAGACGGATAGATTAAGACCCCAAGGGTATGTTCGTTTGAGGGGATGGATATGGAAGAGAGTGTGAAGATGGATTTGTGTAGATTTGGGTAGATGAATTTTTGTGTGTTTTAAGTGAGTGGATTTGGAGATAAGTCTTATGAAAGTTAGATTTATTGATGGAATAGATAAAATTAATTATAAAAATTGATAGAATTAGGAAGTTACCAAAATACCCTTGATAAAAAAAAGAGAGTGATTTTGTAATTTGATGTTATAAAAATAATTATAAATAATTAATATGAATTAAAAAAATATTAAAATTATATGAAATTATAAAATAAAAAAATTTAAATTTTTTAAATATAAAAAAATTGTACAACTAAAATTAAAAAATTGGTTATATAAATAAATGTTAAACAATACAAAAAAGTAAAAAAAAAACAAAACAAAACAAAATATACGACACCGGTTACATAATCGGTGTCACCCTCTTTTTTGCAAAAGCATCGGTTACACCGGTGTCATACAAACACACAATCAGGGACGGATGTTTATTAGTGTAGGGAGGGGCCATGGTCTTCCCAAAATTTTAAATTTTTTTAATTACATATATATATATATATATATATAATATTAAAATTTTATTAAATTTTTTAAATTATAGGTAATATATTTTAGGAATTGATGAAAATTAAATGGTGTGTTTTTTTATTTTTTTTTATAAAGCACAATATTTAATATTAATAAATAATAAGGAATAAAAATATTTAAACTTAATTTTTCATTTGGTTCCTTTTTATGTCAAAAAATTGACACTAGGATTATATTAATCACATCAATGAATGGTGTATATTAATTACATTAAATGGTGTATTTTTTATTTCTTTTATAAAACACAATATTTAATGTTAATAGATAGTAAAGAATAAAAATATTTAGGCTTAACTTTTCTTTTGGTTCCTGTTTTTGTCAAAAAATTGACACTAGGATTATATTAATCACATCAACGAAGTAAATCATTCATATTAAAAATTTCAATTTTAATGAAAGAATCATCTACCTGTTTCAAGAAATTTAAGTAAAAGACCAAATTGTATTAATTTTTCAAAAATTTGGGACCAAATTGAAACTAAAAAATTGAAGGACCAATTTAATATTTGTAAACGGAAACATAAATCAAAAGAGTACTTAAATCAAATATTTATTAACACAATTTTTATTTTCCTTCTTATTTTCTTTTTAATTTTTTCACAAATTGTAATAATCTCTCATCTCATATATTTTCTTTTTGTATTTTAAGAAATAAAAGTTAGACACAAAATTATTTTTGCTTTCATTTATCTTTATCCTCTTCCTATCTTGTCTCTTGTGTCACTTGATAATGAAAACATTATTTGTTATCTCATTAGCTTTTTGTTTATTCATTTTTTATGAATATAGAAAAAAATGTATCATGTATTTTTTCATAATTGATTTCTAATTGTGACTTAACTATAATATATTTTTCTTTTAATAATTTTGTGCCTCAATTTTTTATTAAATTTTGATAAATTATTTTTTAATATTATGTAAAAAAATATGTTGATAAAGAATAAAAGAATAAATTCATTACTAAAAAGTGATAAAAAAAAAGAAAATTATTGATGAAAATAAGATAAATTCACATATTTTGAAACATTATAATCAAATTGTTTAGTAGATAAGACATTTTTTCAAAGCATTATACTAATGACGAAATATAATGATATTAAAATTATATTACTTTGACTCCTCCAACATTTTTAGTCAAAATTCGCCACTGCACACAATGCATTGCACCGGTGCACAACCCCTCACATGCACTCACACTCTGAAACCCTCACATGCACTCACACTCTTGCCCATCTCCTTCACTCACACACTCACACCAACACTACTTCACTTTCCCCACACCAATGCATGCCATTACATAACACCACCACCACTGCTTCACTCCATCCAAACCCGTGCATCACCTTCAAACAATGAGAGACAAGTTTGGTCACATGTTAGTAAAACTGTAGGTTAATTTGGTAAAAGTAATTATAACATTTTCAAATCGTTGCATATATACAAAGATGGAATATGATAGGGATCCCGCAAATCCGCTCTTATAAATCGATTCATATTCACTCAAAAGAACAACGACCCGCACATAAATCCATCAGCGGAAATGCATGCATTCAAACAGTGCGGATGGCACAAAGAAACACTGCCTAAGGGTGTGTTCTTATAAAAGGATTGATTTAAGGGAGAGGGAATGATTGATTTGAGTAGATTTAAAGGTGAAGTTTGTGTTGTTTTTTTTAAGGGATTTGGAGGTGATAGAAGAGTTGATTTAAGAGTAAATTTTGTAAAAATTTGTGTAGGATTTGAATGATGTGACTAATAAAAAATAAAATTTAACGTATGAAAAAGTTAGATTACCAAATTGTCCTTAGTGTTAAATATAGTATAAAATGATGTTTAGATAAGTGGTAATTAATTTTGAATTTTTTTTCTACATAAATTTAAATATTAAAGATAAATTTTAATTGAAAAAAAATTAATGTATCTAAACTGAAAAATAAAATATTTAAATTTTTTCAATACAGAAACAAAAAAGTGTTTTGAACTCCTTTAGAACTATCCAAACTTCATGCCACATAATACAATCAAAAAATTAAAAAGAAGTGGAATCGGATATAATTAATATGGATCTGGATACTGAAGCATGGAATCGGATACATAAATTTTGTAATCAGATAAGTAGTAGCGCGGAGCTAATTTTTTTGCAATATAATAAAAGAATAGAGTGGTAATTTGGCACATTAATCTTGTTAATCTCTTTAAAACAGCAAGATAGATCACATGCTATAATCTTGCAAATCATCGCCTGTCAATCACTTGTTTTCACTAAAAATGAACAATCAAATCTTTGTTAAATCATCGCCCTTATTTCATCCACTACAATAAATCTATCTTATTTCATCCACTACAATAAATCTATGCATGAGAACATGCCCTAAAACCCTGTTTGGATGATAGATTGTACTGTGTTTTGGATGATAGATTGTAATGTGTATAACGATTTCCAATGATTAATTTAAAAAGAATTTATGTTCACATTGCATGATTTTTGAAAGAAAAAACGAGGATAGATTTGCCAATAACATTTAAAAATCTATCCCACTTATTTTTTAAAGATTTGAGAAGATCAATAAATATTTTTCACTTATACCCTCTATAAATTTTATATAAATATATATCTATTAATATAATTCTTAATTATAATATATTATTATTTCATTTATTTACAATAAATATTTTATTGTATATTATTAATTATTAATAATTTTAATTATTTATATATATATATAATAAAATAATAATAATAAATATTTTATTTAATAATGATTAGTATATTTTTTAGTTATTAAAAATTTATGTTCTAATTAATAATACATTGAAATATATATATATATATATATATTAATAATAGATGTAATAAATAATATATAATAAACAATACATTTATTGAAATATATATATATATATATATATATATATTAATTAATAATAGATGTAATAAATAATATATATAATATTTTTTTAATAATGTATATAATATTCAATAAAACTAAAATTTATATAAATGTCTATAATAATTAATAATAGTAATAAAAATTTTGTTAAGATTTAATATTTTTATTTTATTCAATGATAATATTTTTTTATATCTATTATTCATGTTTTAATGTATTTAATAATTTATAATAGTAAATGATAATATATTTATATTAAATAATTAGTATTATATATAAGGTTTAATTATGCCTTTGGTCCCCATTTTGGAGTCAAAATCTCAAAATGGTACCCATATTTTTAAAAGTCTCCAAATAGTCCCCTTTTTTGTTGAAACGTCTCACGTTTGCCCTTGCCGTTAAGTCAACGTTGACGCCGTTAGAGGGAGTGCCACGTGTCAGTTCCTCGATTTTTTGAATTTTTTTATTTTTATTTTTTTGAAAATTTTTTATTTATTTTTTTTTTTTTATTTTATAAAA
>Ga0214545_1009288_pt1 | contig 15072 bp, 7 predicted proteins | sample CNSS4metaG_FD_160064 | JGI IMG/M metagenome (GOLD analysis project Ga0214545, IMG submission 160064) | Root nodule microbial communities from cowpea collected in UCLA plant growth center, Los Angeles, California, USA - CNSS4 | ecosystem: Host-associated > Plants > Roots > Nodule | place: USA... | reverse complement strand
CTGGACTCTATACCCAGTGTATCTCTGTACTATCCATACAGTCCTTTTTATTCTTTATTTCTGTACTTTAATTTACAATCATCCTTTCGCATTATCTTTATAATTCTTGAGACTTTCACAAAATTTTAGCAGCATAACAACTGTATTTTTAATTTGTCACAATTTTCAAAATAGTAAAAACAAACAAGTTAAAAAGAATTTAAAATAAACAACCAAGCATAAATCATTCTTTCATAATAACTTTACAGAAAATTAATCAAAACAGTAATCATAATTAAAACATAATTTTCGTATAAAATTTTATAAGTAAAATAGCAAACTTGTTTTATTTATAACTTTTTGTGTAAAACTCCAAATAAGATGATTCTTGAACCTAACCCTAGGTTTTCATACCCAAGGAATCCATTTTTCAACTCAAAATTTCAAGATAATGTATAAAAATTTCAGAATCAAGAAGATAGATTGTATACTTAAAGAAAACTTGCTAAGATAAAGACTTAGAGATTTGAGATAGACCCCCCATACCTTGAAGATGCTAAATATACTCTAAGATGAAAATGAAGACCTCAAGATTCTGGATTTCCCTCTCCAACTTCAATTTTTTTCACAAGAGTTTATACCTTTCCTTCTCTATTGTTTTGGATTTTGTGAAGAAGATGTGTAAAGTGAAGTCCTATTTATAGGAAAAATCTTGGACAAAGGGATAAGGATGTATTGATGGTAAATTTATGAGATTCCTTAGTGAGGATAAGTTTATTTTGACCATAGAGAGAAGCTTGGTCGAAATTCCCATTGTAGGAGACTTCATGGTAGTTGCAAGAAGGCTTGTTGACTTTCTAGAAGACTTGTTTTTACTCCAAAGTGTAAAATTCATATTTCTTAACACACATCTCTATTTGTAAATCCCAACGGTGAAACTAAAGACCTATGTCTCTAGAATAGGTCGAAGAAATTGGAGATCAATCCAACGGTTAATAAAACAGGAATCAAATGTTTACTAAAATAACCCAAAATAGGACGTAACTGACGCTAGTTCAAACTACAAGAATTATTTCTCTAACCACAGACATCTAAATACAAATCCAAACGGTCAAACTTTAGGACTATGGCTTAATAACTCTGTATAAAAATTTCTTTTTGAACCAACGGTTAACAAAGCGGGAATAAAATATTTACTAAGGTAACTCAGAACTGGACAACAGCTGGAGACCTTACTTTTACTCTAAAGTGATGAAGTAATTGCTCCTTGCATACACCTCCAATTCAAAATCTCACTGTTCATATTGAAGAACTATATTTTAAGAATGCTTTATAAAAATGTCAGCCTAATCCAATGGTTAATGAAGCCTTAATCACAATTTTGCTTAGACAATTCAAAATAAGTAGTTAGCACAAAAAAAAAAATTATCATTTACATTGTATAAAGCCCTTTATCAATTTACTTATGAAATCATAAAGTTACTTCCTACTATATATTTAAACAAGAAAATTAAATATAATTAATATAAAATAGAAGGTGTTACAGATATAGTACAGGTAGTGGCTCCCATGTACCCTACCCGCTGGATAAATATTTGTCCCGTACCCGTACCTGTATCCGTGCAAATATCCATTATGTGGGTACCCACATATTTTTTTAATATCCACAAATATCGACGGGTATTCGAGGGTATTTACAAAAGAAAAATTTAATATTTAACAACATTTTTTATCCATAAATTCAAATAAAAATACAATGCATAACATTCATTAATTTCAAACAAAGTACAAATAACCCATTTAAATAGTGTTGAATGATAATTTACAAAGAAATGGAGATTTTTTGAAACCAATTCATAAAAAATAACCCATTCAAAATTAATGTGGTAATGTTTTAATCATGTTTTTAAAAAAAAATTAAATATAAATTAGAGTATAGTGGGTACGGTTATCCACGGGTACAGATACTATGATACCCGTACCCATGTCGTTAACATGCAGGTATAAAAAATATTTGTACCCGTTATCCGCGTGTATCCATTTATACTATCCATTTCCTACCCATTGCGGGCTTTATCCGCTAATACCTGCGAGTACGAATCTTTTTGACATACCTAGTTTTGAATGACCCTCTAAAAATGGTGGTGTATAAGTAAAAACCAGGGATGCATTTATTTCCTAAATTATTTATTTTCAGAATTTACTGATTTTGGACTTAACTTGTAACTCGAAACATTTCAATTCCACACTTTTAATGACCCAAATTAAATTTTAGCTGCATCAACAAGCATTAGAATACCTTATAATATTTTAAGCAACTAAAATCACTTCTTAAGCCATTTTTATCTCACGAACTCAATAAGTCCAATTATCACAAATCCTCATTAAATCAATCACTAAGCACAAACATTTAATTAAATATCCAAAATTAAACATTAAATGAGGGCAAAAATATGAACTTTTCAATTGCGCTCATTTGTAATGGAGTTCGTGTTTTTTGGCAAATATGCTCCTAGATTTGCATAAGAGGTTGTTGTTGGTGCTTGTGTGGCTTAGTGAGTGATGCACGATGAAGATCTGATATGTGTGGAGGTAGTGTTTTGCGGTTTACAAATCTACTCTAGTTGTTCGTGTGATTTAGATTTTAAATATGAGCTCCTGTGGCAGTATAATAGTGGCTGGTTTCTAGTGAAGGCTATTGGTGTAGGGTCCAATGATGTTTCAGTGGTGGCTGTATGTGTTTTTCATATTTGCTTAAGGAAGAAGAGGATGATGTGGCATCTTCTAGTTGGTCAAATTTGAAAGTGGAGGACCATGACACATGGGAACTCCTAATTGAGTAGCGATATAAGCAATGAATATGCATTTATTTTAATGATGGGGGGACTATTGAGTATAATCAAAATAATTCATCTTGAAAAGTCCTACATCGCCTAGGATAAGAAAAGGAGTGAGTGTTAGTGGTTATATAAAGGACTTTTAAGTCCCTGATGTTTCTTGCACCAAGTCAAACACAATTTAAGCTTGTATTTGTGTTTTGTTATACTTTTGTAAGTAAAGTTTGTCACAACCGAAATAGCGATGAGATGACGACTCCACTGGGGACGTTAGAGAGTCAAGCCATTCATTTGGATGTGCAAAATTGATGTGGTTTTTCATCATATTTTTTTCTTTCCTTTTTTTTTTCTTTTTAGGTATGAATTGTCTTGTCTTTTTTTATATTTCGAATACTTATATTTGTATATTTTTCTTTATTTTTATTTTTGAAGTAATTGCTAGATATTGAATCCTAGGACAGACAACATTGCTATATATCTTCCTAGGGCTTTTCTGGTTGTTTTGCAGGTGGGGGTTTGGGTATAAATGCAATCCCCTTTCACACACACACACATTTTGTTCACTACATGAGTGGGGTCCTATACCTGGGTCTGAGTTGCTTAGAATTAGAGAGGATTGTGTAGTAGTGCCACAATGGATGTACTTGCCAACTGGTCATTGTGAGAACCTAGCTAGAGTTTGTTTGCTTCATTGGTACTCCCACTTCTTGTTGTTTACTAACTATCATGGGAAATGCCATGAAGTGGGTAATAGCTCTAGCGACCTTGATATTTAGGTATTAGGGAACTATCCTTGTGAGCACATATACTTTGTCTTAGAAATTTAAGCTTTAAGTGTCGAATCTCTATTAAGGCACAAAAGGAATACTATTTGCGTCATTACCGTCACCTTTCCTTGTATATAGTAATAAATCCAGCACAATTTTTGCCTTATAAGGCATAAGCATAAATTTCATTAGCATATCATGTGAATAAGGGCCCAACGAGACACAAGCATTCATTGCATTCCCATTTTGTGGTCATTCACGATACCATGTCCATAGTTTCAAACATATAGCATGCATATGTATACTTTAAAAAAAATCCAAAAAATTTGCATTGCAATAAATATTCAAATTGTTTCCAATTTTTCTTATCACTAAATTCTTGGAATCATTCTTATGAAAAAAATGATAAAATAATAAAACATTTTTTGGTCAAATCAAGTGATTGAATAAAAAAATAAAATATTATTTCTTATCATTTCTTTTTAAGTTTCCTTTTAATCTTGCAAATATGAAATATCTCAAATTCATTTCCCTTTCCATTTCTATTCTACCATAAACCTTATTTTCATTTATCATTAAGGATAATCACAAAAAGGAGCACTACCTTAGGATGATTACAAACAACTCTTTTAACACACAAAAAAACAAAAAAAAAATGAAGAAAAGTCTACTATACTAAAAACTCTGAAGGATAGTCTAGGCAAAAATAAGAGAAAAAAGTGAGAAAAAAAATAGAACAAAACAAGAGGCATCCTATGAATTAAAATTTGTTAAGAAAAACAACCATGATTTGAAATTATGTGTGGCCATGTTTCTTTATTAAAAAAACAAAAATAATTATCTTTTGCTACCCAATTTGAGCCTTCAAAAAAAATTCTTTCAAGTTACTCTAAATAAGGGTCATCCTCACATTGAGGGTTGACATAATGTTTGTATTTGTTTCATCCGACTGGTAGTTCACCAATAAAAAAATATCAAAAAAAAAAAGAAACAAAAGATATTGTTATATCAAGAAAAGAAAAAAAAAGAGAAGCAAAAGGTGAACAAAAAGAAGTCAAACAAATATTGAATGAAACATTATTCAAAAATACTTGTTTGAAACAACCCTTACATAACTTTTTTGGGTCTTTACTATCATTTACTTCCATAACCTTAGCCTTGGCCCCGGTACAAGCCTAATAAAGTCCACACAAACCGAAGATTGGTTGTTATCTTTCAAAGGTTTTAATTTAGAGGAAAATTTTGACTTGCTAACAGGTTTGTTCTAAAAATATGATAAAAAAAATATTGAAAAAGTGTGTTCAAAGATTTTCTTTTAAACATTAGGGCAGTTTATTTTTTGGTGACATGTTTTTAAAGCTTCAAAATTAGCATGGGTAATTAGACAATTAGGCTAAATCTGGGTTGTCCCCTTTGAATTCATTCTTCGTGAAACTCCATCTTTGCTCCTATAGTATCCCCGCTCTATGCCTAAACCTTGACCAATCTTAAAATAGTTCATCCTTATCAATCCCAAACCCAAATTGGGGCGATCACTTTTTTTGTAATTCATATATTCCCATCATTCATTCTTCTAAATTGAGGCATTTATTTACATTGCAGATTATGATCACATTAGGGGCAACTTGTGAAGACCCCGTCATTTTTCAATTTCTTCAACTGGGAAATGTCAACTACGTTTTTGCACCCTAAGACCATCCTAGGATCTCATACTAAAGGCAACTTTTGAAGTCCCCATCATTTCCTTCATGCCATCAATAATTGAGGAAAACCCAAACACATTTTGTGCCTCGAGACCAATTCAAATTGGGGCAACTCCCTAGTTAATCTTCATCACCTTATCCAGGCCTTTTAAAGCCTTTTGGAAATTATGAATGTCATTCGAATAATGTTTCAAAAGAAATGATTAAAAAAAGGGTTCGTTAGTAAACTAATTAGACCAAAGAAATGATTTGTAAAAGTAAAAAAACTAAAAGTAAAATGATTCCATGAATTCAAAATAACAATGAAATGAGGACCAATTCGAATTTGTTTTCAAAAAAATGCAAAAAGAAAAATCATACATAAAGCATTTCATGCATCATACCAAGTCTTGCATACATGCATCATCCATCTTTAAAAAAAAATCATTTCCACATTTTCGATTGAAACCCTCTTCACTCATATGAATGGTTATCGAATCCTATTTTTTAGAAGGAATATAATAAAAAGAGACACATTTGTCTTTATGATATTTCTCTAATTGATGGTTCTCTTCATTCATATGAATGACCAATATACCCTAAGCCCAGTTTCCACACCGGCGCCCAAGCTTAGTTTTCACACTGGTCCCCAAGCCTAGTTTCAACACTGGCCCCCATACATAGTTTCCACACTGGCCTCCAAGCTCAGTTTTCACACGGTTCCCGAAGCCTAGTTTCCACACTAGCCCCTAAGCCCAGTTTTCACACTACCACCCAAGCCAGTTTTCACACTGGCTCCCAAGCCTAGTTTCTAAAGTAGCTCCTAAGCCTAGTTTTGCCTGACCTTAATCCTAGTTCTTTTCTAACCTCTAAGCCTAAAATAAAAAATGAAAAAAAAGGCAAATTTCACCCATGCATCGACTTATACATCATAATATAGGTTCAAAAAGAAAAACATAACATGTTATGCATCATCAATGTTCAATAGGAATTCATAGCATTTACATAAGCATACTCCTCAAACATTTCTTAGATCGATTAAAAAAACTAAAAAAAGAAAAATACAAAAAAAGTCTTTTCGATCTATTTCACCAGAACAAACATCATACACACATTCACATCATGCCATCCATCATACTCAACAAAATCACTGAAAATCATTTAAAAAAAGGAAATTTGAAAAAAAGTCAACAATGACAATTTTTTTTTGTAAGTCTCACCTATGTTAAGCATTCACGCGGTGTTTGTCGACACATCAAAAGAAAAATCCAGGTTCTCCTTTTATACATCAAGACTCTCTACAAGCAATGGTCATTGATTTCCTTATATTTATATCAAGACCCTCTACGAGGCAATCGTCAATGATTTCCTTACGTTCAAATTAAGACCCTTTGCGAGGCAGTGGTCATTGATTTCCTTATGTTTACATGAAGATCCTCTACAAACCAATGGTCATGGATTTTCTTTACATCGAGCCCTCGGCAAGGCAATGGTCATTGATTTCTTTGTCATATCAAGACCCTCTATGACGCAATGGTCATTGATATTTTTACATTAAGGCCCTCTACGAGTCAATGGTCATTGATTTCTTTCTTTTTGTTATAAACCCTCCCCTCAGGATTGGTCTAATATGTTTTTCAAAAAAGTCAAACTCACAAAAAGAACGTTAATTTTCGGGTCAAGGATCTCTACAGGGTAATTGTCATTGAATCCTTTGATATAGACCTTCTCCTTAGGATTGGTCTAATATGTTTTTTCAAAAAGTAAAAAAGAAAGAGAAAGTTTTTTTTTTCATATGATAGACTACGTATTTATATTCACAGATTGCAATATCAATGCAATCTTGGCCTTAACTGTAATGAACAATATAAGGAAGGAATTGGTCATGATAACAGCACATTACGGGAATAAAATCGCAGCAAATTAGAACACAATATCAATCATCATGAGTAATATTGATTCTAATGACTAGAGGAGATATTACTTATAATTATTAGTATTATATCATTATTTTCTCACAGAGGGTAGAAAAACAAAAAGTGAGGACCAAAATATGTTGGGTTGTTGGTCTCATGAGAAGGGGTGTGATAATTAAAAACAAATTGGACTCTTCTTTCTTCTTTCTTCTTTTTTTTTTTCTTTTTTTCATCTTTTTTTTTCTTTTTGTACTAAAATTAAAGTTTGAAAATCTTTGAACAAAACTTTATTTCACCTTTTTTATTTACCATTAACTAAAAAACTTTTGTTTTCGAAAATAAATTTATTCACCCGGATGAAATTGAGTGTTGACAGAGTTTTGTAGGGTTTGAGTTAAATTCTTGCTTTGGAGAGTGTGGGTGTACTTGGGTCAAAGGACGGTTAAAGCGCATTGGAGAGTTGTCTATGCATTGTACAAATTTTCACATAATGATATTCTTTGGTTGTCATTAAAGAATGGTCATGGTATTTCTCTAGTTCTGGTGTTTCCATGTTATATTCTTATGTGTATTGTTTTTTATCTCATTTATATCTTAATAGGGTGATTATCGAAAATAAAAACGATAATGTTGTGTGGTTAATCATATTACTGAACAATTTTGCATTAAGCATTTTTGTATTATGTTATGTGGTTTAGAAGAGAATTGTGTAGAAAGAGACAGAGAGTGGATGGATTGTGTGTAAAAGAAAGATAAAATGTGAATGCAGTGTGTATGATTAGTGATGAGAGGGGAAAGGAAACTGAGTGGCCACATGGCGCATTCTAAATGAATGAGTGGGGCAAATATGACACTTGACAGTGTGTGAATAAAAAGGATTTTAAAAAGAGAGTTAGAGCATTAAAATGCAAACTGACTACTTGCTCATAATGAAAGATGGACATGAATAAGAAAATACTAGGGTCAGGAAGTAATGTTTTAGGTTCTGAGTTATGGTGTTAGTATATGAAAACATTAAAGAGTAATAAACCCTAGACGTTGACATTGTCATCACCACCGCGAGCTTTGGATGCAGGAATGATAAACCACCATTAACATGCGAACCCCCACAACGAGCAATGCGACACCTCTATAGCTTCGTCATCGTGACAAACGCGAATCGTTGCTACCACTACGAATGCGCCACCTATTGTCTTGAACATGCCACCTATGCAGCATCACCACTGCCCTCATCGGAAGCAAATCAAACCAGATTAGTGAAGCCACCCTGAAAGAGAAAAACCATATAAAGAGTGCCACCACTCGTTGAAGCAGTCTGTTGTCGTGAAGCAAACAACAAAACAGAACAGTGAACCGAAACGCGAACCTTAGAGGACCCAATACCAACATTACGAATCTCGCCAAACCCTACAAATTTGAATTCTTATTTATATACCAAAATTAAAATTAATTTTAATTCAAATGTCACGCATGTCAGCTTCAACCTAGAATGGGCCACCACAGGACCCTGCGAGTTGGCCACAATCACGAGTACAACAACGTCAACCTCCTCCTTTCATGTTATGCAAGTTGCCTCAAATGGTGTCCAAACAAGGCCCCTCAAGGCAAGCTTCTTACTCTTAATGCACAAATACCGACAAACCCCTTTTTCCACCACGAGCCACTAAAGAATGCAGCAGCAGATCCAAAACCTGCATCAATTCTCACTACCAAAGAGAGACTCACAACGAAGAAACACCACAAGATTTGCAAACCATATTGATGCTTGCAAAGCAACACTACTCAAGAGAGATCCCACGAGCACACCTACGCCATAAGTCCACAACCACCACAAACTTGAACTTGCCATGTGCACCTGCGAACGTAAATAGATCGAGAACCAACATAACAAGAGCATCGTCATCGGAGCAACGCACCACCAGATCATATATATGTCGAACATTGTGAAACTAGCGAATCGTTGTCATCACCACCGTGAGCTCTAGATGTAGGAATGAGAAACAACTATAAACGTTGACGTGAACCCCCACAGTGAGCAGCGCGACTCCTCAATAACTTCATCATCATGAAAAACGCAAACTGCTGCTCCCACTGCAAACGGCTATTTGCTGTCGCGAACAAGCCACCTTTGCAACATCACCATTGCCCTCATCGAAAGCAAATCATACCATATCAATGAAGCCACCACGAGAGAGAAAAACCAGATTAAGAGTGCCACCACTCGTTAGAGCAGTCTGTCATAGTGAAACAAACAACAGAACAGAACAGTGAACCCAAATGCAAACCTTAGAGCACCCAATACCAACACTACGAATCTCGCCAAACCAGAAGTAAACAGATGCAAATGGAGATCACCATGGCTTTCCCGTGCATTGCAAGTTTGTCGTCGCAACCACAAACGTGACCAGATTGTCGCAGTGAGTGTCGCATGGACTAGATTGATAAGTGTGCACCAGATTGAGGAAGGAGTTTATGGGGTTTTACTTCTAATCTTGGAAAGGAAAAGGTTTGAAACCCACACTCGAGAAATGAGACAGAAAGAGTGGAAGACCAAATTTAGGGTTAATCAAAATTAGGTTTCAAATTACTCATTAGAATTTTACACATTCATGCAATTAAGAGACCTTAATTAGAAACTAACATGGCTTTGATAACAATTGTTGGTTTATGAAAACATTGAAAGAGCAATAAACCCTACAATCAATCAATTGAGCAGTTCCCAATATTTCAAAAATTCAATGTAGAAGCGTACCTTGTTAGTGGGAACAGAAGATGGACAAAATGGTACCTGGTTTCCCAAGTGTAGAACACTTACTTACTTAATCTCAATTTTTCTAATTTAGCCCCTTTATCAAATTAGAATATTGTTGGCATATACACATTTAATATATCATGACATATATATGCTCTTAGCCATAGATTTAATTAATTAGATCACTTTAATACTTTGGCTAATAATATAATGACCCTAACACATTTAATTATTTATAAATTGTTGACATATGGCCTATAATTAAGAAAGAGAGTGTAAAAGTGAGAATAAGGTGCGAAGGGATGGCAACGGGGCGAGGCGAGGATCGGTTTCGCTATCTCATACCCATCCCCATAGAAAAAATTCATCTCCATCCTCATACTCAAATCCAACGGGTATCAAACTTTTGTCCTACCCCCATCCCTAACCGATAACGGGTATATTCTCGTACCCATACCCGTACTCGTTTCTTACTAATTCAATATTAATTAATTAATTTTTATAAAATAAAAAAATAGGTAAAGAAAACATAATATTATCAAATATTCAATATTAAGAGGAATCTAGTTTCTTTGATACAAATATTTAGAAAGAAATTATGATTGTATACATTTCAATATATAATACCAAATAAAATTTCATGACAACCAAAACATTTATTAAATTTGCAAACATCAATGGAACCAAGTTGATAAAATTTAAAAAATATTAAAAAAATATATAAAAGGAAAACAAATATTCAAATTAAAATATATTTTAAATGTCTATTTACTTTAATTTTTTTAAATTCTAATGAATCTCTTTTTTATACACTAATAAAGGTTATAATAATAAAATTTTAACCTAGATCTTCTATCTTTTGAACTTCAATATATGTTGGATGGTGATAACAAAAATTCATGGCAATTACATTAAATTCTTATATTAATAATAGTAAAATTTTAACCTAGATCTTGTATCTTTCGAACTTCAATATATGTTGGATGGTGATAACAAAAATTCATGGCAATTACATTAAATTCTTATATTATAGTAAATTAAATTTATTTATACAATTGGAGTAACAAAATTATACTATGATTGATAATGAGTTATAAAATAAAAATAATTATATAAAATCCATCAAAATAGTATTATACGTGATAAAAATAAACAACAAATAAAAATATTAAAAAATTCTTAAATGTTTGTCTTATAAATAATTTGAGAGACTACTAAATGAAATCGGACAAAGAAAAACAAATATAATTAAGGGTATGATCAGATGAAAAACACCTTAGAGACCTAAGAAAACTTTGTAAATATCAACATAGTCAATGGTTGAGAAATAACGACAAGTATGTGTGGCAAGCCACGTTTTCACGCCTGCCCGACCTACAATGTGTGGGACGGAACTCAACGGGCAGGGCTGGCCCAGATTGCCATCCCTAGTTTTAACGATTATTAAAAGTTTTTTTGTAACATATTTATTATGTTAAAGAACGACTTATATCTAAATTATTAATTTTTTTCTATATTATTTTTTTCCTTTTGTAATACCTAATTACTTAGTCATTTATAAATTTAAATTTAGAAAATATATTTAATTTTAATTTCTTAAGATAATAATATTTAAAAAATAATATATGTTTATTGATAAGAAAGTATAAAAATAATTGTGATAAAATAATTTTGTCTTAAAAATTTATCAATAAAAAAATATATTTATCATTTTTATATTAAATAATAATATAAATATTCTTATTATCGAATAATCTTCTTCTTTTTAGTATGTAAAAATTAAATTAATTTTATCTAATAAAAAATAACATTAATTATATTTGCATAAAACTTCGTATAGGGTTTTACATAATTATATTTATAATGGATTATATTAAAATATTACATTTCATAATTTATTTCAAAGATTTAAAATATATATTTGTAACAAAAAAGGTTACACTACTTAATCTTAAGATTTTTGTTTTACTTAATAGTTGATTTTAAAGGTTTAGAAAATATATTTGTAATAAAAAATTATACTTTTTAATATTATTATATTGATGTGGAAATGTGTCAAATGGTGTAAACAATTGAAATGCTAGCATGAAACGTGTTTAACACGCCAAAAGGTAAAAGCTAAAAAACTAATTATCTCAAAATATACCACTAATGTTTTATATTGTCATTAAATAGTCTAAAAACATACATTAAACATACTTTGATTAAATAAGTCTAGAAATATGAGTATAGAAAAATATTAAATGAGTTTATCGATGCACTAATTAAACAAGTCTAATAGTACATATTAAAAAGGTTTGTCCATACAATCAATAGGCAAGTATAGAAAAAAAAAACATTAAGCGAGACATTTCATACATTAATTACACAAGTCTAGGAATACTGATTATATTTGTCCAAATACTGATAAGATGACCTTATCAATATACATTACATAAGTTTATTTATACACAAATTAGACAAGTCTATTAATAAAATACGAGTCTATTCATTCGCTAATTCGACGAGTCTTACAATACACTTTAGACAAGTCTGAACAAACACTAATTAGATAACTTTGTTCATACCCTAATTAAACGACTTTAGAAAAATTATTAGATGAATTATTGCATACATTGATTAAATGAGTCTAGGAATACTCATTAAGCAAGTTTGTCTATGCAATGATTAGACGAGTATATCAACAAACACAAGACTAGTTGTCCATACATTGATAAGATGAGTTTAGGAAAATACATTAGATTCTTTTCATACATAGACTAGACAAGTCTATTAATACACGTTAGACAAGTTTGTCCACTCAATGATTAGACAAGTCTTGCAATACACATTAGACAGGCATTAACATACAATTATTAGATGAATATAGCAATACACATTATATGAGTGTGTGTGATGTAGGATTATCTTGTTCCTTTTTAAGATTCATGAATATGGCAATGATTTCTTAAGAAAACTAAGTGAAAATTCCCACTGGACATTAATATAGCATGTTATCTAGATGTGAAGGTTCATTTCACAAAGTTCAAGAGAAGAAGATGATAGATTGATTCAAAGTAAGAAACAAGTAAAAGGCGCATAAATGGCAATAACCCAAGAGTAAAGAAACATAAAATTCGAGACCCATAGAGTGAAAGCAAAGCACAAAATGGAAAGGAGAAAAATGGTTGAATGTGAGAGCACACCATTACAAAGGATAGGCCAAAGCCATGGGTTCTTTTGAAGATAATTGATGGTGCCACTACTTGAGTCTAGGCTCAAGATAAGGCTTAAAATTATTCACTCCCTAGGGTTAGAGGTGTTTAATTATCCAAAATGTTCAACCCTTGTACAAGTGTTAGAGGTCCCCTTAAATAGAAGTTCATAAAGGCCTCTTAGAAAAGACAAATAGTCTCCTAAGGGTTACATTTCAATAAACAAAAACCTAGATTCTAGAAGGTAGGTCACAAGGGTGGAGGCCCATTCTAGAAGCTTCGAGACATCTTGGTGGTGAAGGCATGTGGTAATCCTTTCTAGATGATTAAAGAAAGTCTTGCTACTTCTCTCTCCTCCACATGCGTTGATGAACTCTAAAAGTTCTATTCTTTAACAGAGGTGCTTTAAGTAAAAAACGCTGCTTGGAATCATATATCTCAATATGATTCTACTGCATTGTCATAGTGTAGCCTTTCACAAGTAATTACCCAAGACTTAACAAGTTGTTCTTCATTGAAAGAACATATAATACATCATAGATATAGGCTATTTTTCCTTCCTTTCGTGTGATCAAAACCTTCCCAATTCCCTCTACTAAGATATGACTATTATCTGCAAATATCACACTAATCTTTACACTTGGATTAAGATCAACCAACCAATCTTTGTTCCCAGTCATATGATTGGAACAATCGAAATCTACCAAGGAAACCCATCATCATCACAATTTGTGATGACCGTTAACCGCGTCTGTTTTGAATAAGAACTATCCTCATCTTGCACCAAATGTGCCTCATCCATCTCCTTATTTTTTTTGTTTGCATTGTTATTCTGCCAATACTCATAAGAGTAGTGTCCAAATTTGTCACATTTGTAACAATGGACTTTATTTTTATCAAAGTTTCGTCTTCCTCTTCCCCTATCTTGTTTGCCACCTCTCAATGCTTAAATATGTTTCTACTCAAGACTGTAATCATTGGATTTTTTAGAAAAATTTGTATGTCTTGCTCCAACTCTTCCTCTTCGTGACCTTCCGCGTGATTACCTACCACCAAGTCTCATGTACCTCTGCTGACTTGTTTTGGCTTGAAGGGCTTGATTATCAGTTCTTTCAACATTTCTTCTTTCAGTGACACATTGTTCATGTTCTTCTAATGAATTCTGCATATCCTCCATTGTCATAGCTTCAAGATCCTTCTAGAGCAACCACAATGTGATCAAACTGAGAAGTCAGTGTTTGCATCACTTTTTCAACAATCTTGGAGTCTTCAACCCTTTCATCACAGGCACGTATATCATTAATTAAAACCAACAATCGATTTACTACCGTTTCTTGATCTATCATAACAAGCAATTCATATTATCTTCTCAATGATTGAAGCTTTACATTTTTTATCTTTCCAGATTTTCCATACCCATTACTCAATATGTCCCATGCTTCTTTCGATGTGATAGCCTTCGAAATCGTTTGAAAGATGGTAGCAGAAACACATTGATGTAACAACACCCTTGCTTTACAATCCAACTTCATGTTTTCCTTAAACATAGCCTTTTGTTCATCACATGCATTCTGTAAGACCCGTGGAATTTAATTAATTAAATAAATAAATAATTAATAAATGCGGGTGGGAAAATCATTATGACATTAAATTATGAAGAGTATGATGTGGCAAAGTGCTAGCTCATGTGGTTGAGAGTACTTTGGTTTGTGTGAGAGGACTTGGGTTGGAGTCCTGTTGGAAGGGGGAGCCTTTCATCCATAAATGAAGAACAGTTTTGATGATGTCTACTGATCTAGGATAAAACATAGCTTGGTTCAGTTAGGATATGCATTAGGCAATTAGCTTCTCTTTATCAATTGTATTTCAGGCTTGCTGTGTAACTCTGTATATGATTAGTTCTTTAACTAATGGATTAGCTGTGAGTATTGTTCTAAGTGAAAAT
>Ga0214545_1009285_pt1 | contig 15075 bp, 7 predicted proteins | sample CNSS4metaG_FD_160064 | JGI IMG/M metagenome (GOLD analysis project Ga0214545, IMG submission 160064) | Root nodule microbial communities from cowpea collected in UCLA plant growth center, Los Angeles, California, USA - CNSS4 | ecosystem: Host-associated > Plants > Roots > Nodule | place: USA... | reverse complement strand
GGCACACATCCACTCATCTTCAAGGTTGCCATGGCTTCTAGCCTAGCCTTGTAGTGGTGTGCTTCTCACATTTTTACCATTCCTTTCCTTTCCATTTTATGTTTTCTTCTTCCTTTAATTGTTCTTGATTTTCTATGGTTTATGTGCTTTCCATTTTCTTTTTGTTTTGAATCAATCCATCATCTTCTTCTCTTGAGCTTTGTGAAAGGAACCTTCACATCTAGATAGCTTGCTATCTTAATGTCCAGTGGGGATTTCACTTAGCTTTCTTAATCAACTCACACCATATTCAACAATCTTAAAAGAAAACAAGTTAATCCTTCATCAGATTTGGTCTCATTTTACTAGCTTATTTTGGTCTCGGGTTGCCTCCATTTATGCACCAATTTCGCTTAAGCTTGCTCTTGTAATTGTGAACTAATTAGGTGTCTTGGGGACCCAAAGGTGTTCAATCTCATCTCCTAATTAGAACATTTCAAACTCTATTAGTCCATCGCTTGTATTGGTGAATGTGTTGAAAGTTCTAAGTGCTTTCTCACCTTACCAGTAGGCCGCATAGAATAGAGTTATTGGTTTACGTGTTAATGGCTTGATTCAAGAGACCAAAGTCTTTAAAGTCTTGCAAATTAGGTGTTCATTTAGTGTTAATTTTTCTTATTTTTATTTGTTCATGTTTGTGTGTGTTGGTGATATTTCTCAAGTGATCTTCTCCATTTATTGCTTATGTAGTTGAGTGAGCATTTAAGTAAGTAGCAAAAGTAACCTTGCCAAGGACAAGCTTTGGTACTTAAGTAGTCCAAGTGACTCGCCTCACTTACCTGGAGGTGAAATTGTGAAAGTTTTTCTTGCTCCACTCTTTGTCCAAGTTCTTAAGTTGTCAAGATCACCATGAGTACCAAATCTCCACCAAAAAAGAGAGTTACTCGCCAAAATGGGCATCTCTCACAAAAAGATGACCATGATCCATCACAAGAGAACATCTTTTGTACAAGATGTAACATTTTTTAAAATACATGTTTTCTCATCATGGACAATGGATCTTCTTCTAATTGTTGTAGTATTAGATTGGTTGAAATGTTGAAATTAGTTAAAAATGAAGATGGGGATATCATAGTTAAAAATCAACTGAAGATACAATTTTCCATAGGGAACTATAAAGACGGAGTTTTATGTAATATTGTTCCCATGAATAATTGTCACATTTTATTAGGAAGATCGTTGGCATTTTGATAGACAAGCTATCCATAATGGTCTTTCTAACAAAATCACCATCTATCAAAAGAAAAAGAAATTTGTCTTTCATCCTCTTACCCCAACTCAGATGGTTGTGAATCAAGTGCAAATGAAAATCAATAAGGAAATAGACAAAAAAGATAAAGAGGAGAAGGAAAGAAGAGATAGAGAGTGTAACATCCCGACCGGATATTACAGATTTAAATATTAAAATAGAGAAATATAATTAAACTGCATTTACTGAAATATCATTTTTTCAAAACACAGGAAAATTTTAAAACTTTTATTACTTCAAAAATAATACAAAAATCCATGATAATAAATACTATTATAATTGTCCAAAAGTCTAGTAATATCCATGTTTACAATTTATTTGAAATCATAAAAACAATATAAAACTATGAGAAAATTCTTCTCCCAAGTCTAGCCCCGCTCAAGCTCTACGCTCCACCAGAACCACCTACAACGTCATCTGCTCCCGTGTACCGCATACACGACATCGCCAAACGCAATCAAATAGGGTGAACTAAAGGAATATAAACATATGCAACAATTTATATAACAAAACACACACATTAAAGGAACTCCATCCTTTGGTCTCATCACACATGGCCACCACCATGTAATCCATGTTCTACGTCTTTGGTCGATAATCTCAAGCTATCGTTGCTTTCTAACCTACAAGCCACCACTTGTAGAACACATGCGCGAACACTCGCTATTCTGAGCCACAACTCAAAGAATGCTCGTATTACCCTCCATCCTGAGCCACAACTCCAAGAATACAGCATCTGACCCTTGAGATATCGCCAAAGCCTCGTAGACCACGCACCTCCAAAGCAAGCAAAACACAATGTCTGCTTCCTAAAAAAAATCGCCTGGTACTCCACACGAGTCGCCAAGCGCAAAAGGCTTCCAGACCGCCTAGCGGGGGACACGTGCCGCTAGGCGCCAAGCGCCTTTGATGCTACTGTTTCTACAAGTATCGCCTGGCGAGACAACCCTTATCGTCAAGCGTTATACACTTCAATTCTCTACTAGTTTTGTAGCTATCGCCTGGCGGTCAAACACTACCGTCAGGCGCTACACCAATACTTGTGCAATACTAGTTTTTAAGCACCAGAACAAAGTAAAATCAATCCATTCACATTTCATATATATATATATATATATATATATATATATATATATATATATATATATATATTCCCCCTTTAAATCCATGCTAGCCTTCAATTCTAACTTATGAATAACGCATGCTCAAACAAATATAAGCAACAACACTTTAACAATTTAAACACATGATCCTATGCACCATGTATTTTAAAGACTACAAAATCAGCAATATTGAGTTACGTATATCTTTAGCTACTAACCTCCAAATAAAATCTCCACCGTTAAAGTGAAGTACCACATGTTATGGACCACCTGTCCAAATTTCACCTACATCGAACGGTTAACGAACCGGGAATTGTAGTTTTACAAAAACTACGCGAACAAGAAAAATGGTGGCGCCTAGCGCCCAGAAATCAGGAGCATGGCGCCTAGCGGTACAAAGCCAGCGCCGGGCGGTTCCAATTCTACAAAAATACGAAAAACAACGTTTTTCGTGAATCAGAACACCACACATCACTGGTATGGCGCCTGGCGGCCAATTGGGTGCCGCTAGACGATTCCTGCTGTTCCAAAAACTCACCACCTCTCCCTACATCTGCGACTCCTTCAACCACCCTAAGTATTCTAGTTTTAATCGAAATACGACCCAAAAAGGCTGCACTCACTTATTCAGATTCGTGCCCATTCCTCACATTTCAAAGTACTACATTTTACTCACAATTAACACTTAATTTCCTACAACTTTAAAAATCCCTAATCATCCACCTTAAAATTCACATTCATACAATTTCTCCCCTAAATATCCAATTACAACGCAATTACAACATTTATTGATCCTCAATAACCAATACATATATGAATTCCATTTTCCTTCGATTAAAAACGTTCCAGAACCCCAAGAACAGCAAAATCGAACCAAATTGGTCCGCATCGCCTGGCGGGTGTTCATTACCGCCAGGAAATTCAATAAAAACCTAGAAAACTTGGTGAATTAAGCATGCGTCACCTGGCGGTTAGGAGCTTATCGCCAGGCGGTTTCTCTTCAGGAACCCAAATTACACTAAGATGGGATGAGTCGTCTAGCGGGTGATGAACTGCCGTCAGGCGGTTTTTGGAAAATTCCAGAAACGTGGATTTCATGCAAATTCAGACAATTTATATTCACCAAATCATCATATAATTCATACAATTATAAAATGCATAATAAAAGTACGGTTCCAGCTCCCCTAACCTAGTTTCCTTAGCTTATTTTGGACTTGTTGTGAATTCCCTCTTGATCACCAATGATCCTCCTTTGACTTTATCCCAATACAACTCCTTGCTTCACTCAATCCTCTCAACACACTCACTAATTTCGTTCTCTGCTCTCCAAGCACAATGGCAGCCACCAAAAACTCTCTCTCTCTCTCCCTTAATTGATCACTAATTGTTGTCTTAATTGGCAATGATGAAGGAAAACGAAAATGACATTAAACTTAGAGTTAAATTGTCATTGAAGGTCCATTAATGGTTGTTTTCCAACCCCTCTTGGCTACTAGGGTTTCCTTTGCTCTTCCACCTTCATGCCAAATAAAATTTTGGCAAAAAAGCAAGTTTAGTTTGGATTCACCAAGGTTTGAACCCATACCATGCCAATTGTCAAATCAATGCATAACCATTCAACCAATTCATGTTTCATGATAATTTATATAATTCTATGATTATATTATCACTCATCATGATCCAGTACATATTTAAAATAATAATAAATTAAATAGCATGTAAATGGCATACATAAGACTTGAACCCAAGTCCTCTCACACAATCAAAGTACTTTCAACCACTTGAGCTAGTACTTTTCCACATTATACATCAGAATTAAATGTCATAAAAACTCCATTACCTGTATTTATTTTACGGGTCTTATAGAGAGGCAAAGGAAAGGAAAAGACAGGAAAAGACTATAAGAGAAAGGGAAGAGAGAGAAAAGAGAGAAAAAGTAGAGTTTGAGAAGATGGTGAAAGAGGATGAAGAAATCCTTCAAAAGAAGAGAGTACTACTGATGACACCTCCCACTCCCACAATTATACTTGACTCGGAAATTTTAAAGGGAGTCTTCCAATCTTTTAACTCTTCTCATTTCCTTAATCACTCTCCTTTTTTCAACCCAATCTTTACTTTTGCTGAGTTTTTTCAAGCTAATTTTCCTTCCTATTTTTTTAAACTCCTCAAAAGATTTTGAAAAATCACACTTTTAGTTAATGTTGCCTACTAGGTTCGAGATAACTCAAAGTACACAATTATTTTTGTGAAGTAGGCCTTGTTCATCTTCAAAAAACTTTCAAATATACAACAAGATCTTATTCTTTTGTTCTCTACTTTGGATATACTCTTACTTTTGTACAGAAAATTGTTCAACTTTTGTTGAATATTTGTCATCATAAGTTTGTACGTCATTTATTATCACTTCCACAAGTGGTAAAAGACCAAGAAAAAACTTACTTAGTCAATAAAATAAGGCAACCAAAGGATGCGTTTTTTACAATCACACCTTCTATACTTGGTCCTTTTCAAATACTCAAGAAGATTAATGACATGCTTATCAATTTGATATTCCTTTTGAGTGTGGTGTTCATTCCACTTTCAATATATCTTATTTGATTCCTTTTGTAGCATCCATGGATGATAAGGAACATCAAGATTTGAGGACAAATACCTTCCAAGGGGAAGGAGATGATGAATCTGACCCAAGCCAAAATAAAGGTCCAAGCACTAGATGAACGCTTAAGAAGATTCAAAATGGTAGTGATGGTCAAGATCCTTTAAGGCCCAATGGAATCAAGCTACCTTTCAAATTGGCTAAGGAAGATATTAAAATCTAGATGCACATTTGAGTGCATGTGCAAATTCAGCCAATGTAATTGGGCCATCCTTTGTAAATATTTGTTGCTTTGAATAATTGGATCAAATATTCACCAAAGCATTGTTTAATTGGGCTCATGACCTCATTAAACAAGTTTTGTCCGAATAGATGTCTAGAAAGCATGCCACACTTAACACATTGAGCACATGTTGAAATGTGGAAGGAGTGATTTGCCACATGGTACTTAATCCACCAAATAAGGAGATTTAGATCAAGGTCTAAAAAGAATTCAACACATGTCATAAACTTAGCTTAGCTGAATTCTTCCTTCTCCTTAGGCTATATAGGAGAGCTCATATGCATTGTGTAAAGGTTACTCTTAATTTGGAATGGTAAATGTCTTGATGTTGAGCACTCCATACATTTGCCTTATTGAGAGTCATGAGAGCTAGGAATCTCCTTAGATCTCCTCTAGCCTCCTTCCTCTAGGATAGCTTCTCCTTCCTAGAACTTCATCCCCACCACACCATATCATAGCTCAAGGGCCTTCAACCTTGCTTCCATTCCATTTTCGGTGCATCAAGGAGTTTCTCCTCTCTAAAAATCGTGTAAGGAGCTCCATCAGAATCCAATGAATGTATATACATAATTGAATCTAGAAAAGTCTTTTGTGCATGATATATAGTGTGTGATCTATTTGAATTGTATGATGCCATGTTAATATTTGATTATTTATGTATAGTGATTTCTTTAATAAATTAACAAACCTTTTCTTGTTTGTTGGTTTTCTTATTTGTGTGTTCTTCTGCGATTATCTCCATTCATTGGTGTGAGTAGGGGATGATGAAAGAGTGGACGAACCATTGGATGTGGTAGAGCTTGCATTACGAGCTATAGGATACCAATTTCCTTTTTCTTATGTATGGTTGGGGAAAACTCTCTAGTATAGTAGTCCCATTGAAAATATTATATTACTACGATTGTTTCTTTTGGGATGATTGTACTAAATATTTTATACTTTTCCTCATCAACTGTTTTTGGATTATTAAATCTATAATGTCTTATTTTAATAGTTTTGTTCTATTAAAATGCAATGTTACATTCACAAGGTGAATTATTTTACAATGTCTGAGTACACAAACTCACTATTTTTCATGACTATTGAAATTTAATTCTATAAGCTCATTATCTTTTTCTTCTTCTCTTTCTCGTTTCTTATGTATTTTACTTTTTGATCATGTTTGTCTCTCTATATAGTATAATCTTTAAGATATTCTTTAATCTTTTTTTCTTGTTGATTCTTTCTCTCTCCTTTTTTGAGTATCTTATCGTTGGATAACTCCTTTGTTGTTCAAATTTCGTATTTCTTTCTTCTTTAATGTCTTCAAAATATTTGATCGTTTGTAATCATTGAATAATGGAAGTGGATCATTGAATAATAATCTTTTCGTTCAACATTCTCTTTATATGGTTTCTTAGATATTCTTCATATTTATAATCTTCATTATGCCTTTGAGATATTTTTCTATTTAATCTTCAAATGATTCTTCGTGAATTCTTCTTTCTTTAGCATTAGTACAAATGACCGTTGTAACTCAAAGATAATTGATCTTGCAATTATGTTGAATGATCTTTTTCATATTCAACAATACAAAGGAAAATTCCATATGTAATCTTCATATCTTCTCCTTTGGAATTATCTTTCTTAAAATACATGATATTTCTTCTTTTGATTGTTTTCTCTCTATAACTTCTATATTTATGTTTCTTCTTTTGAAGCCTTCAAATCATATGCTCGTTCATAACAAAATATTTTGATTTTCCACTAACGTGCATCAAGATCTTCTTATAAAAGGAATGTTGTAATATTATCTTCCTTGGACTTCTTCGTTTGTAAGATATCCTCTGTTGAAGCTTTTATATGATGAAATATATTTTTTGAAGCTTTAATCCATTACTTAATTCTTTGAGATTAGAGAGAACTTTGTTTAGGAAGGCATTTTTGTTGACCCTTTTGATCTTGTGTATTTGTCTCAAAATAAAAAAAATGATTGATATAAAAAGTATTGATATTATCTTTTCTCCAATGTTCATATTTTTCTTGCTTAAGAAAGTGTAATTAGATATAATAAAGATAAATCAAATAATATTAGTCATTTATAAAATATTTATATACATAGATAAAATGATCGTTTGACATTTAAAGTAATTTCAATTTCAAGATATAAATTTTTTGATGAAATCCTTTAATTCAGATTTGAAATTACTTTAAATGTTGTAGCTTATCAATTGGAGAATAAATTATGTAAATAACAAATTATAAGAGCAATACAAATAAGTAAGGAGTTTAAAAAAAAATTCATTATCGTTCGATGAATTTAGCCTATAGACTTGATTAGATTTTGCTTTATTGGATGATCACATGTTAGCCATTTCAAGAATATGCAATATATTGGAGTTAAACAACTTTATCAAAAATCATTAATTCCATATTCAAACAATTTATCAATAAAAAAACCAATTAATTTATATTATAAGGTATAAGAGTTAGATATTCTATGACAATAACAGTCTAGTCTTCTGTTAATATAAGATATTCAACAAATAACAACTTGAGAATTTTCATATGTAAGACTAAACATATTATATGAATAACCACATATATTTTCATTTACATATAGTGTTTGTTATTATCGAAATTAATAGGACCTTTCGTCTAGAGAGTTATTTTGTATCGTTTGGTCTGAACAAACCTAGTGTTTATATGTGTGCAAGATATCAATCTAACATCCAGGAATAACACTACACAGCCGATATTTTTTTAAAATATCTAATAGGAACTATCAATGTTGGATTGGCTATGATATTCAGGTGATGCTCCAATACCTTAGCTGGTTTTTTTAGATTTTGACTTTGCAGATTATAAGCTTGACAAGAAAAGTACCTATTGGTACTTGTCACATACTTGGAAGAAGCCTGGTGCCTTGGCACAATAAGAAGCAAACATATATTGCTTTCTCAACAATTGAAGCTAAAAGTATAGTTGTTAGAAGTTTTTGTGCGCAATTCCTCTGGCTTAAACAACAATTACTAGATTTTGGACTTTAACTAAATAAGTAGCTCTAATGTGTGATAATATTAGTCTTATTAACTAAACAACTAATTCAATGTTTATGAACGAAGCATATTGGAATAAAACATCATTTTATTAAAAACCACACTAAATTCATTAATATTACTATCAATTAGTTAACAAACATATTCATCAAACCACCGACAAGAGACAATTTCAATTATGTGAGAACTAAACTTCGTACTCTTTATTACTCTAATACCATATCTTATACTTTCTCTTGAAGAATTTGAGGATTTATAATGATCATGAAGAACTAGAAGTGTTTTAGGCTATGTTTTGTTAATTAAGAATTGTTGTAAGTTTTCTCTTTCATGATTTGATCCTAAAATTGCACTTAGACAACTTCCAATGAACTAGATCCTGCCAGATGATAAGTAGTTGTTTAATTCATTAAAAGATATTTTTAATATGTTAAAATATTCTTAGCTTGTCTAGAATGACTATAGGAAACATTTGTTAATGCATTAAACAATCATTTTGATATATTAGAGTCACGTAAAACCATTAGTTATTTTGTTGTTAACTTTCAATAGATTAAAATCATTTTAGTTTTTGAATGTTTTAAACTTTTTTATGAAGTCTCCACTTGATATGAAGTCTCCAACTCTTCTCGCATTATGTCTTCAACATGATATATATTAAAAATCTCATCTTTAAAACTAGGATTATAGAATTGAACTTAAAATCTAGATTCCAAAATTATCTAAAATCCAAAACAACACAAATATAGTTCCTTGCCACTCTTGAATCACAATTTTAGTAAAGGTGTTTGAATCACAATTTGTCAAAGGCATTTCTAGGTGAAAGCTTGATCCATATCAAGGATAATGACTCATGACACATACTTAGGGAAAAGGGAGTTCTTTAATCCCTTCCTTTGCTTTTACTTTCCTTAGTTTGAATTTCCTAAAGTTGACTTAGTTGACTTTTCTTAGTGGACTTGTTGACTTTGGTCTAAGGTTGATTTGTTGATTCAAGATTAGCTTAACCTAAGCCAACATACTAATCCAATTTTACTTATTTTGTAGGACCATTAGTAGGTGACACATGGAGAGACAAGTGGCACTTTTAGATGGCACATGTGGAGAAAAGAGGAGCAAAGCTTTCTAAACTCATCTAGAAAGGATAACCACATGCCTTGGCTACCAAGAAGTCTAAAACATCTAAAAGGAGCATCTACCTTGCCTTGTCCAAGAAGGCTTCTAGAATTTGTCTATTTGTTCCTATGTTGACCTACTTTCTAGAGTCTATGTTTTATTATTTACATTGTAATCCTTATTAGAACTTTGTATTTTTGCATTGTAATCTTTTTTAAAAGAGGTTGAACATTTTGGAAAAATTGAACACATTTATATATAGATCATTTGTAAAAGTTTCCTTCCTTAAAAAGTGAATACTTTTAAAGCTTATCTTGTATAACAAGTGACAACACACATCCACTCATTTTCAAAGTTCCCAATAATTCTAGCCTTGTAGTGACGCGCTTCTCATGTTTTTACCATTCATTTCCTTTCCATTTTATACTTTCTTCTTCCTTTAATTGTTCTCGATTTCTACAAGTTTATGCACCTTCCATTCCCCTTTTTGTGTTGAATCAATCCATCATCTTTTTTCTCTTGAACTTTGTGAAGAAAACCTTCACATCTAGATAACATGTTATTTTAATGTTCAATAAAAATTTCACTTAATTTTCTTAATCAACTCACCATATTCCATAATTTTAAAAAAGAACAAGATAACCCTACATCATAAAATAATCTAAAATCCAAAACAGCACAAATCCAATTCCTTGCCACTCTTGAATCATACCAAAGGCATTTCATCTTCAGGAGACTTCTAGTGACACCAAAAATACAGGATTGTTGATATCATTTTGAAAAATGCTTTATTTTTATTACTATCTAAATATAAAGGTACTTTTGACAAATGAGATATTTTATAAAGGCAAACTCCAATGTAAATACAAACAGTCTTGCAACAGATAAAGCCAAGCTTCAATGTTAGCCAAAAGGAAATCAATCTAAACCAAGGCCTCATCAAGCGCACACACTCTAAATACCTGTTCTACAGCCACAGAAAGTACTCCTTAGTAATTTTAATGCATCAAGGAAAAGACGCAGTAAATAAAATTCCAGAAGTCAAAATTTTGGATATTGTTCAACATGTGTGGTTGGTTCTAACAAAAACTGCAAAAAAGCTATCCTCCACTAAACCAAGCAGCTTATCAGGCTTCTGTGACTGGATAATCAAATACTACATCTTTTCCAGTAAGCTTCCTGTAAACTCCAGAAAAAGTATCCAGCTTGTACTCAGTGTTATTGCGCTCCTTGGGGTCCAAGAAAACCTTAAATTTAAAAATTGTCAAAAAGAAACAATTTATAAGTTACATGGGAAATGATAAAAAGTAAATCCAAATTAACGAAAACTTCACAAGCAATTACCTTCATTATTTTTGAACCATCAATTCTATATCTGACCCTTTTTCCAACAATCTCCGCAGGATATACAACATCCTCTAGCATGGCATCATGAACTGCAGTCAATGTCCGGGTCCTGGGACGCTGAACGGCAGAGCCCTTCTTTGGTGGCCGCAAGATCCTCCTTGTGGCAATCATAATAACATCCTGCCATTTGATATACATTCTTCAGTTAATAATACAATTCAGTGTTCCTTGAACTCACTATAACCATTAAGTGATATGGCAAATAAGTACATAAGGGGGAAAATAGAAAAGAAAACCAAAGACAAATTTATTTGTATCAATACATATTGCAGTAAATACAACCTTCCCGCTAAATTTCTTCTCCAACTCCCTAACAAGTCGGAGATGAATCTTGTGGAATGCTTTTCTCAATCTGAAAGGCACATAGATGACTACAGCCTTGCGATTATTGGCCACATCCATTTGACTGCACGAGAAAAAAAAATGCTATTCCGCTGAGAAAAACTTCTATAACCAAGACATCAATTGATTATTTGTAACATCCTTACATTGCTTGATTTATATAGAGATCCTTCAAGTCACTTTTCAGATCCTGGTTGGTATTCTCCAAGTCAAATAAATACTGCACAGTCATCAAAAACCACGGTTTCAATATTAAGAAGAATCACGATTTCGTGAAATAAATACATCCTAACGAAACAGAAAAAGGGCAACAACCTGTGCAACTGTCTCCTCAAGTTCAGTGGGCTCTGCATCCTTATCCTTGTGAATTTTCTTCCTAGAAGTGTACATTTTTGTTCAATCTGTTTCACCACATAAGGACCACTATCAGAACCTTAGCTTAGTTAACAAAAATATTAGCTTAGTTAATAAAAATAAGAATCACATCCAACACTGTTCCCTAAATCCTATTAGACGGCAAGTGACAACCAACCCGTATTCACAAGGTTAAAAGGACAAAGAAATTTAAAAAAAAATGCCAATAATTTAAAAAATAGAAATAAAAAACCACCAAATTTAAAAATTTCAGTAAGGAAAACCCATACAAAAGACAAAAGAAAGTGTCAACAACTAACAATTTTCCACCTCTCCACTCTCTCTATTCTTTTTAATTCTCACTTACTGAGCTAAAAGGCAAAATCAGAGTGAACAAATTTTTCGAAATCCTATTACGAACAAGTGTCACGTCAACCCAAAGCAATATTCATTAAGATTGCATGGGTAAAGAACTTAAAAGCTGCATAACCATAAACCTAAAAGGAGATAAAACACCACTCATCTCCGAATTTTCACTACAACAAGTATAAGATAATGTCAACAACTGAAACACTACTCTCTCTCTCTCTCTACCAGCCACAATACCAACACGCCAAAAATCCAAAAACTGAAATAAAATAAAATGAAGGACTGTATATATAATCTTGACTAAAAATTAGTTGATGTCATGCTCTCACCATTCACCAACACACTCCCGATACATACATTACTGAAATTAATTGTTCACAACCCTAATTCCAATCTAGAAGATGTTGAGTGAAATCAATTGAAGTCATCAAATTCAAAGGAAATAAAAACAGGATAATGAAGGGTTGATTAAAAATTGCTGTAACTGAGAATTAATTGAAGAAAGTAAATGGGTTACAGAGAGGAAGTGAGAGAAAGAGTTGAAAATACCAGATAGAGTAACACGCCTTGCCTTCGCCTTCACTATCAGCTCCAGCACGAACGGAAGAGGGGTAGAAAATGGAGGCGCTTGGGAGATTTTATATAAGGAACAACTTTCAGGGTTCGAGGTTGCCCTAATTTTAGATACACTAAGAGGGAAACATAATCTTCTGTTTTTGTTTTTCTTTTTTCTTTAAGTTTTGGATTTACAATTTTGTATATTCATGTAAGTTTTAATGTGTTTGCTATAAATTTTTTTTTCACAATTCATAATAGTAGTTTTATTTTTAATTATTTTAAAACTTAATTATTTTATAAATAATTTATTTTTAATTATTATTCAAAAAATTTCTTTTGTCTTAAATTATTATTTTTTTAAAAAATTGTACATATTTTTATTTTTTTAATTTTACAATTAACAACTATTTTAAAAATTAATTATATACTTTTTATTGATCTTAACTTAAATTTTTTAAAAATTTAAAAATGCGTAAATATAGGTGCAATAACACTTATGTGTTCATTAGTTTCAACAAAGACTGTCTTAACTGTTTGTCATGGTTTTTTTGGTTTTTGATTTTTTAATTTTATTTTACTCTTTTTTCCTTAAAAAAATAAGTAATACGTGTCAAATTAGAGTATTATCATATCAGCTTGTGTTTTTTTTTTAATTTTTTTTATAAAAAAAAAGTCACATGTCAAATTATGGTTCTACCACTTCTCAATTGTTTATGTGAAAAATTTTAATTTGGTTCCAGTATATATTACTTTATCTCAATTTAGTCCTAATTTCTTTTTAAACTGTAATAATTTTATCCTTCCAAATTAAGACTAAATTTAACTTTTATATAAATATTATAATTATATTTTTATTATAATAGACAAGTTTAACTAAATTAATTTTATTTACATTTAAATTATGTGTTGAACTTTATTTAAAATTTGTTTTAATAATTTCTAGACAAATTTATAAATTCAAATATAAAATTTTCAAACAATTTTATAACAATTACAAACATTTAAATTTTACATTTGAATTTTGTAATTGTTAAATATGAAATGGTGATTTAAGTTAAGAAGGTGGTTGAATTGACTGTTTAAAACTTTTTCGAAAGTTTAAACCCTTTTTGATTGAATCAAATAAACTACCTAATTTGATTGCAAAAGCTATATAACAATACACTTTCAATTGGTGAAAAAATAAAACAACATATTAATTTGTTCATATGCCTATGAATCAATTGATTAAAATTTCAAATCAATCCGCTGAAATCCTGGAAAATTATGCAAAATGTAGATTTCACGAATTTCACTCAAACAACATACTTTCACACACAAGATTCGTTCCAAACAATATTTCTAACAATGTTGCAATATCATATTACACAGAAACGCATTCAAACACAACAAAGAATGATTTGCTTGGTTTTCTTGAGATTTTAAAGTGAGTGAGATGAAGGAAAGAGAGTTGGACAATTGTTTCTATACTAGTTCACTTAATCACAAAGCTACATCCAGTTACTAGGACAACTTGAGCCTAGCTTCCACTATATTCAAAAGTCTTACAAATCACAAACCAAGATTACACTTTTGAACAAAGAAACACCAAGATTTTTTACTCACTCAAAAATCTAAACCACTACCCTGCAAGAATCACACTCACAGACCTAAAATCACATAAGGAACTAAGAACTACAAAACTTGATGGTGGCTCTCCCTAGCCAACCATGCATGAGTTCTTCAAGCTTTTACCAAGCTAAAATGCCTCCAAGATCAACCAAGATCAACAATCTACACCTTGCAGTTGTTTGATTAGAAAGAGAGTTTTCCAATGATGAATGACAAGTTTTCGCGCTTAAAAAGTCAGAATTACATCTATGCTCTCAAAAAGACAAGTTATATAGTCTAGTCTTAAGTGAATCAATCGGTTGAATTTTTTGTACAATTTGTTGATTTCACTTGACTTAAGTGAAATCATTTGATTGAAAAACAATTCAACTGACTGAATACATTCATACCAGAAACTATATACAACAAGCTTTTTAACCTGTTAAAACTCATTTTAACATATTAAAACAGACACACTAAGACTAACAAGACATCTAACCTATGTCATATAGCCTACAAATATGGTATAACATGTAACCATCATATTCTAAACATTATTTCCATATTTAATACAATAGAAACATGATCTTCAAGTGGATCTTCATCAACCATGTCTGATCTTCATGCACTTTGTTTTATCAAATCTTTGCACCAAGCGTGCTTGTGCTAACAATCTCCCCCTGATTTGATAAAGCCAACATCATCGATCCTAGCCTCTTTTTCTTGCTCCCTAGCATCAATCCTTCATAGACAACTTCAAATTCCGAAGCAATTTCATCCATGTATTGTCTTTGTTTGGAGTAGGTGCATTTGACGAACTTGCCATGATTCCTACAATAAAACACTGAAAAATCGAGACAAAAGAGGTGATTAGTGATAATAATTACAACAAAACCCGAGACCAAGTGATGAAGGATTATCTTGTTTCCTTTTAGAGTTATGAATATGGTGAAGTTGTTTAAGAAAGCTTTTTGAAAATTCCCACTGGACATTAAGATAGCATGCTATCTAGATGTGAAGGTTCATTTCTC
>Ga0214545_1009284_pt1 | contig 15076 bp, 8 predicted proteins | sample CNSS4metaG_FD_160064 | JGI IMG/M metagenome (GOLD analysis project Ga0214545, IMG submission 160064) | Root nodule microbial communities from cowpea collected in UCLA plant growth center, Los Angeles, California, USA - CNSS4 | ecosystem: Host-associated > Plants > Roots > Nodule | place: USA... | reverse complement strand
ATATATATATATATATATATATATATATATATTTCTTCTTTTAAGTTTATTTGTCACAAAGTGTTTAGAAAATTAATTATATCATCAATACAAAAATTAAGTAATTAAAATAACAAAATTTAAAACTAAATATTATAAAAGTTAACCATTTCTTCATTAATTTATGCTTGAATAATAATACAAAATTTTATACTTCAAATATGTTAAAATTAAATTCCATAATTATTATATTTCTTTAACATTTTTATTATACTTTTTTATTTTCTTAATCAATTTATTATTTTATTTTCACATTTTTTTGTCTTTGTTTTCTTATATACATTTCTTATCTATATTTCTGTCTCTGTATACATTTTTATCTCCATATTAAAAATTAATACTATTCTAAAATATTTTAATATATTGTTTATAAAAATTAAACTTAACATAATATATACTTGAAAAAGAAGAGAAAAACAATTCTTTCTCCTACATTATATACATATTTTTTTGGTATAGACTCCTTCTTCATCTAAGAAAAGAAAAACTTTAACTTCCAATATGTGGAAGACATACTTTTTTTATGCGTAAAACATACAACTTATGTTAATTATTACTAATATAATTTAAGGGTAGAGAACTATCAACAACAATTTGAATTAAACCGTGATTGATGACACCAATAAACAAATTAGCCGTATTTGTAAGTAATATGCAATACTTAGATCTCTAGAATGAAATTCAAATATTGAGAAATTATTATATCATCCTATACTTCTTCATGACATGGTCTAGATCCATCATAAAAAAAAATGATAGAAAGTAGTCTAATAAAATTCAAATTATGTGTCATGTAAAAGATTAATTGGGACTATGTTGGTCAAGAAAAATATAATAACTTGACTTTAAACCTCATACTTTGGGAAAATATCTTGGGAGGAACTGATTCATCACCAATAAATATTATGTTTTCACTTTGAAAAAGGTCATCAACTTGGTCCATGTCTTCCATGAATCTTTTGATTCTTAGATTAGGTTCCTTAAACATTTCGGTGTTTGTCAATCCATTCGTTGCTTCACTTAAAGAAATCAATAGTAATTATAGAATAAATCAAGATAATATTTTGAAAAACCAATGTCAGGAAAAAAATTGTTTTCCTTAAAAGTGGAAGAAGAAATAGGACACCATGGTGCAACAAATTCCATACGTCTAAGGATCGAATAATATTCACATATTCAATAACATTTTTAACCTGTGAAATTAAAGTGATTGACTACATAATAAGTTGATACCTACAATAAAATAAGACAACACTTTGAAGAACCATTGTCAAGAAAATATTATATTCCTTGAAAGTCAAAGAAGAAATAAAGACCATGATGCAGTAGTTCTTTTACTTGATAAGTTTTCATTCCTATCTAACCTCCATTACTTATTCCATACATTACTTTCTTAAAACAAATACTTGCTAAACTTCTCTTTAAAAATAAGTCATATCTCATATTTTTCATAAAATTTAACTTGTAAATACTTTTTAATCAAATGTGGGAAAAAATGAAATTAGATAATGAGATGCAACTTCTATCATCTTTTACTTTTTAATTTGTTGCAAATTTCTTGTACAATTAAAATTATTATTATTGATGTAATTAATAGTAAAATATACATTAGTTTTAATTTAAAATAAAAATTTAGTTTAATCTAGTTTTATTTAATGAAATTATTATTAAAAAACTACCTATTATTTCCAATATTATTTTTTTAAATTAAAATTAAAATTATTATTTGAATTTGTTTTATTACTTAATTATTTTCTTTTGGTTGAAAATTTAAATATTTATGATCTTTTATTTTATTACCTACTTAAATTATTAATTATTAATTGAAATGATTATTATTGGTATATTTAACATTTAGTAATATATAATTTAGTTTTAATACAAGTTTATTTGAATGGAATTATTATTTGAAATAAAAACCTACTATTTTCAATGTTATTGTATTCTTTTATAAAATATAATTAAAACTATTATTATAATTTATTTTATTATTTATTAAAATTATTAACTAACTATATTTACAATTTTTAATTTATTTCGTACTTAAATTATTAATTATTTAATTAAAATTATTATTATTAGTATAATAATAAATATCAAGTAAAATATCAATTAATTTTAATCTATAACAGACAAATATTATTAATCCATCTTTATTTGAATAAATTTATTATTAAATACATAACTATTATTTCCAATTTTATTATATTTTCTAAATTAAATTAAAAATATTATTATAATTTATTTTGTTATTTAATTATTTCTTTTTGGTTAAAAATATTAACTATATTTACGCTTTTTATTTTATTTCCTACTTAAATAATTAATTGTTAATTAAAATTATTATTATTTGTATATTTAACATTTAGTAATATATAAATTAATTTTAATCTATAACAACAAATTAGTTTTAAATGGAATTATTATTAAAACATACATATTATTTCTAAATTTATTATATTATTTTATAAAATATCTATAAAATACCTATTAACACATACTATATTGTTAATTTCATGAAATATTATTAAATAATTTGAAGTGAATTATCTATAAATTATTATCCTATTTATTAGTATTTATAGTTTGTATACATTTGGTGGTTTATTACAAAAATATCATGTTTTTTTTTTGTACAATATTGTATTAAGAGAAATAATGTATAATTATTGTTATAATTATGTATTTATGAACAGAATAATAAATATAGATTTTGGTAATATTGATTCTATGAAATTATTGATGAGGTGTATCTTAAAAATACCAGTAATAGTAGTAACATATTATACTAATAATTGTATAAAATTAAATATTTGAAATATAGGAATTAAAATTTACAACTAAAATTGTAAGTTATATATTATATTAAAATAAACTTTATTTGGTGTACTCTTCTTTTTTTTATTATATTTATATCAGTTTTTTCTATTTTAAATTTTAAATTTATAAATGCTAATTAAAAAATATTATTACTTCTTTTTGTATAGTTTATGTTAGGAATTCAAGTGTGAGTCTAAGTCCCACATTGACCAGAAATGAGAAAGTAGAGCACTATATAAGAATCAAGACCCATAAATCCATTGCCTTAAGGTTTTGGGTTGAGAGTGGTGTCAGTGCCTTATATGGTTAGGCTCAGATCTCATTGGTGTGTTGTATCTCCCAGTGTGGGTCAGGTAAGGGCAGAAATTGAGTACTCGTGGTTGGGCAGCTTCCGCTGGAGGGGGAGTGTACCAATGTGGAGTGTACCAATGTGGTTGAAGGGACTCACCCTTGAGGGGGAGATTGTTAGGAATACAAGTGTGAGTCTAAGTCCCAGAAATGAGAGAATAGAGCATTATATAAGAATAAAGACCCATAAACTCATTTCCTTAAGTCCCAGAAATGAGAGAATAGAGCATTATATAAGAATAAAGACCCATAAACTCATTTCCTTAAGGTTTTGGGTTGGGAGTGGTGTCAATGCCTTATGTGGTTGGGCTCAAGTAAGAAGAACGGCGGTACAGAAAATGGCAGAAAACGTAATTTATCTGTTTTCCTTTCTATTTAATAATAAGAAAGTGATTCAATAATAATTTTAAAACAATTTATAAAATAAACTAAAATTAATTGATATATCTATAATTTAAATAGAAAATCTTTTTTTTTCTAAACATATATACTATTTATTTGTTGTCGTGTTTGATTTTATATATAATTTTATAAAAAAATGATTTTAATAAGATAATAAATTTTGATCTATAAGTACCATATTTATATATTAAATATCTCAATAATAATAATAAAATAATTATAATAGTATTACCTATTAATAATTAAAGAAAAGGTTTAAATACAATATATACATGTTTATTTTAAAAAATAATATTATTATTAATATTAAAATAAATATAAGAATACATGTATCAATATTTGTTATTTTTGTTCAATTTAGTCCCAATTTTTGTTAACATTAACCAATTTGGTATCTCTCCAAATTGAAACCAAATTTAATTTTTATATCAAAATTCACATTTTTTATTAAATATTTTTATATAATATATTAAAATTCACATCATTATAACTTTGATATAAAAATTAAATTTGATCACATATTCGATAGGGACCAAATTAGTTAATGATAACAAAAGTTGAGACTAAATAGAAAAAAAAAATAACAAATATAGGAACCAAATTGAATATAGAACATTGACTTTGAGACGTGGCATGCTAATGGGTTGACACGTGGACAGTTAAAATCTTTTTAAAATAAATAAAAAAATAAAAAAATTCAAAAAAACCATGAAGTGACACAAGACACACTACTGAGTTGACACGTGTACATTTAAAAAAGAATAAAAAATATTCAAAAAAACCACGGAGTGACACATGACAGTCATTGTTCATGGTCGTTAATGATTTAAATGGTGTTAGCAAAAAAAGACCCAATTGAACAAAATTGACGAAAATTAGGACCTATTTGAACATAGAACCAAAATTAGGACTTATTTGAAAAAACTTGACGAAAATTGGGACAAAAAGGTATTTTAACCTAAAATTAAAATGTATAAACTCAAATAATTGATAAAAAGTATTTAAAAATTAATCATATACTTATTATTAATTGAAAATGTATAAATTTAAAAGATTTCAAAACTAATGAAATAAAGAACAATCCATTCATAGTTAAAAAAATCAAAACAATTGATAGAATTAATGGGTTATAATACAAATTTTTTGAAAACAAATTCAATAATTGATTGTAAAAATAAATGTTTTAATTATTAAAAAATATTTCCAATCATGTTTAAAAATAAAATGATTATTATTTTGAAAAGGCTAAATTTATACAAATTCAAAAGAGAAATAACCAAAAGATAAAAGAACCAGATAATTTTGTTAGAATGTAATGCACCCTAAGATTTATAACAAGTCCTTAAACAACCACAAACTAAAGAAACAATTTTTATTTTATATATTGTTTCATTCTTCTTTCTCATTCCATCCCCGCTTAAGTTTATAAAGAAAAAAATTTAATATGAAAATATATAATTTATAATTTATAAAATACATCACCCAAGTACAATTTTTTAAAATTTTTAATCAAACATTACAATGTTGATGTTGAGACGTAGTCTAGAAAAACATAAAGAACATTGAAAACTTCATCCCAGATTGAAGTCTAAAACTACATATTGTATAATAATATCTTTTACTTAGTATGTTTGGAAACTTGTTTCAAGTGTGAACATTGAACCATATATTATTAGTATTTTAAATTTTTTAATATTTATTTGTTTTTATTTTAAAAATAACTTTAATAAATTTGTAAAATTAGTATTATTATTAAAATTTAGGAAAGAAAGTTAATAAATTTTCAATATTAATACTAATATTATCCTTTCCTTTAAAAATACAAAATGGTGAAAAAAAATATAAATAGTAGAATGTACTCGTATAGTAATTCATATGATAAAATTGTTATCTTTTAGCACAAATTCATATTTCAAACTTTTATTTACAAACTTTATTTTGCTTTAAAATAAGAAATTGTAAATAATATAATTAGCTCAATAATTGATTTTGTTTTAAAATACAATTACATAAAATAAATTAAAAAGGATATGTTTTTTTAATATTTAATTTATTTACCGTGTCATTATTCAGTTATTTATTTATTGGTTTACACTATATTTTAATTATTATTATTATTATTATTATTATTATTATTTTATTAGTACTAATATGTTATTATATTATTATTAAATATTATTATGTATTATAACATATATTTATTTTTTATTATTTTTACATTAAAAAATATGTATTAAGAATTTTTTTCTTACTATATAATACTTTAGTGTTTTTTAATTAAAATTTTACTCTTAGTATTATGATTACATGCATAACCATTATGTATATTAAAAAAATTGAATAAAAATATCTAGTTTGATTTTTTTAAAATCTATACGTTTTAATTCATTGGCTTTGTTGCGTTGGTTTTTCTGAAGAAGATGTCATCCAGGCATCATAGTTTCAATTTTTTTTTCAAAATTATATTTATTTACTTAATCTAGATAATGTAAGTCGAAAGTTAAAAATTTGATTGATTTTTTGCAATGTTCATCGAGTCCAACAAAATCATAATGGTTGGTATGTTGTGTGATGTTCAGCTAATACATATATTTTGTTGAAGGAAAATTTTATATTTATTCTTTTGGTTATAAAATTTAATAATACTATTATTTGCACTGTATGAATTATCTTTTATAATTAAAGCTCACATAAAGGTTATATAATAAATCCCAATTTGTTTATTTATTAGATTGATGTAACCATTAACCAACCAAAAATCATTAAGTAATGTATTTGAAAGTAATTTTTTCATAATATGCTCATTAACTAAAAATAAAATCAAATATTATAATGTAACCAAATTTGAACATTAATTATTAAACAATGTATTTCAAACTGAAAAATAAAAAAAAAATCATATTTTCCAATTATAATATATTGTAAAGAACTTTGACATTGATGTTAATTTTGTGACTCTCAACCTCGGAAAAAATATGGATAATGATATTTTGACGCATTTTTAACCCATCACTTCAATTACCCTTCAGTTGTCTATTTTGATTTTTTTTATGTGATGTGATGATCTAAGGGTGATTGAAGTGATGGGTTAGAAATGAGTCAAAAAAAGAGGTCAAAATATCATTATCTAAAAAATATATGTCTTCCTCCAAAGCATGAAGAAGGAATGAGTCAACATAACAATTAAATGTGGACTACAATTACCAAGATATGAGGGTTTGACATGTGGTTGGACTTTTCAGTTACCAATACAAAATTGAAGTTGGACTTTTGAATTATTGAAATACAAATTCAATTAATAATTTTAATAAAAATATTAATATAAAAATAAATAAAAAATTAAAATCTAGAGTAAGCAAATAATACAAAATTCTCATTTCAAATCCTAAAGACAAAAAAGAGGAACTTGGTAATCATTTCAAGAACATGCACACTTTGCTTTCATAATTAATGAGGGAGACTGTAGCAGTGTTGGAAGTTGTACAAAGCTTCTTTAAGAAGCTAAGTTTAAATTAAAAAAAGAAACAAATTTTTTAGTTTATCAAACTATCAAAAATTAAATTTTGATTTTTCCCAAAATCAATCAAAGTTTTCTTTAGTTGATAGATATATAAGTATATATGAAGAAGGTCAAAAGTATTTTTTATTTTGCGGACATCAATTATATTTTTTTAAGTGTTCTATTTATTTAAATTTGACCTAATTGCTTTATACTTTACCAAAAATGCATATTAATATATAAGTTAAAGAAATTTGAAGTTCAATATTTATGTTTGAGCGATTACATAATAAAGCTTAACTGATTATATAACAAAAGTAAATCTTCAATCACCAATGACATTGATAAAGTATATGTTTTACTTGTAAACATTAAAAATATTTATTACTATTATTATTATGGTTATTATTATGATTTTTGTGGTTAATAATATTATTATTATTAAATTAAACTAATGAGTTTATAAGAACATGGAAAAACATGTATCTTCAAAGCTGAAAAATCAATATTGAAAAAAAATAAATGTGTCCTTTCGATATTAAAAAATTATTTACCTCACGTTCTGGAAAGTGATAACTTATAATTTCAAATGTTATATACTTATATTTATTGCAATATTATCAAAAGACTTAACATACTTTCTGATATATGTCTTTATTGCATACATCATTACTTTGCAATAAAAAATGTGTTTACATATAATTGAATTAAATTAAGTTAAACAAAATCTTTTAATATATTATTAAATAATAAATAACAAATATCAAATATTAAATAATCATATAATGAAGTAAAAAATAATAACAGATATTACAAAATATTAATAATTATATGTCTTATATTAAAATTAAAGTAGTAAAATATTACTCATAAAATCATAATCATGAATAATAGGGTTAAATATGTTTTTAGTCCCTTAACTTTCACTAAATTTTGGAATTAGTCCATTTCAAAACTTTGGACCAATTTAGTCCTTCATCTTTTGAAATACGTGGATTTAGTCTTTTTAATCAAATTTTGTTAAGTTTATTTGACATTTCAAGCGCGTTTCATAATAATATTTGACTTAACATTAAAGCAAAAATGTGTTAAACAATATAAACAACTCAAATACAATTTTGAAATGCATACAAAACATCAAATAAACTCAACAAAATTTTATTAAAAGGACTAAATCCACGTATTTTGAAAGATGAAAGACTAAATTGGTCTAAAGTTTCAAAATGGACTAATTCCAAAATTCACTGGAAGTTAAGAGACTAAAAACACATTTAACCCTGAATAATCAGAAGTCACTATGAGAAGATTCTGAGAGAGCATTGAATGTGTTGGAAATGATTAATTGATGCAGCCAAAAGGGTGTGCTCCAAGAGATATGCAGTGATCTGTTCATAGTTATGCTTTGGAAGATGCAAAAGTTACCTAAGACATAAAAAAAAATTTCAATAATCATTCACAGATTTGAACAAGTCATAAAAATATTACTTTATACTGGAATTTCAAAATTAAATTATAATTTTAAAGTATCTTTCTAATGCATAAGTACTTATTTGACCAAAAAAAATATTATAGTCAAATACATACCTTTTCTTCTAAATGAACTGTAACGAAATTGTCTTTAGACTTTGTAGCTAGTAGACTTGGTGCAGTGTCCATTTATATATGTATATGTTTGAATGAGGTTTGGTGGGAAAGACACACTAACAAATATATAATTATAAATGAAAATAAATCCAATATTATTAAAGAAATGAAAAATGAAATAATTACATTCAAACTGATGATTAAATATACAAAAGGTACAATTAATTATAATTAATTACCTTCAATGACAATAACAACTCACATGAAGAGCATGAAAAAAGTCAGGTTCACAAAAAAAGAAGAAAGAACACAATAAAGAAGAACAAGAAAAAGAAGAATAAGAAGAAGAAATAAAATATAACAACAATCAAAAAATGAAAAAAAAAACATAAAAAAGTGTTTTGATAGAGAAAAAAATATAAAAAAATGGTTAAAGTGTTTTGATAGAGAAAAAAAAAGTGTACTCAAGCAATATTCGTAAAACCAAACTTCATATATGGTGAGTAAAGATGAAGATGTCTAAAAAACACATCTTGTTATATAAAAGACATAATGTAAAAAAATTGAGCTTTGTTTCACAAAAACAAAGAAGAACGGTCATTGAAGAATGACAAAAAAAAAGTGTCTAGTTAGAAAGAAGAAAAGAACTGAGAATTGAGTAAAAATCAAAACTTTGATAGGAAAACAAAAAAAATGAAGTTTTGTGCTTGAGAGACATGAATCTATTTAGTCAGAAAGAAGAAAGCAACCAAGAGTTGGGTAAAAATTGAAACTTTGATAAGAAAACAAAAAAAATGGTAAAATACATACCATTGTGATTCTTAATCTGAAAATACGAAATCATGTTGCAAGTTTTGTGCTTGAGGGACTTGCTTGTGAACTTCAAGAGCTCTTAAATCTTTGAATTTGTCCACAATTTCTTTCATCTAAACAAAACCAAAGTTTAAGAAAAAAAAACATGAACCTGGTGTTATACACAATGTTCATGGATCTCACAAGAAAACATTCATCCAACAAAGAAAGACTACAAAGAAAATTAGTTAAATATGGTAGAAGAACAAAAAATAACAGAGAAGAAAATAAGTTGTTACCTTTTTTGTGTTTTTCATGGTGCTCATGAATATGAGAGTAAAACTTCCATCCAACTGAGGAAAACTACAAAGAAAAATAGTTAAATATGGTAGATGAACAAAAAATCACAGAGAAGGAAACAAGTTGTTACCTTTTTAGTATTTTTCACGATGCTCGTACATCTGAGAGCAAAACATTCTTCCAACAGAGAAGAACTACAAAGAAAAATAGTCAAATATGAGAAGAACAAAAAATCGCAGAGAAGGAAAAAAGTTGTTACCTTTTTGGTGTTCTTCACAGTGCTCATGGATCTAAGATTAAAACATTCGTCAAACAGAGAAAAACTACAAAAATAAGTTAGTTAAATATGGTAGAAGAACAAAAAATCACATAGAAGAAAAAAAGTTCTTACCTTTTTAGTGTTCTTCATAGTGCTCATGAATCTGAGAGCAAAAGATTCATCCAACGAGAAGAACTACAAAGAAAAATAGTTAAATATAGTAGAAGAAAAAAAATCGTAGAGAAGAAAAAAAGTTGTTACCTTTTTGGTGTTTTTCACGGTGCTTATGAATCTGAGAGAAAAACATTCACATTCGAGAAAAACTACAAAGAAAAATAGTTAAATATGGTAGAAGAACAAATAATCGCAGAGAAGAAAAAAAGTTGTTACCTTTTTGTGTTCTTCATGGTGCTCATGAATTTGAGAGCAAAACATCCATCTAACAGAGAAAAACTACAAAGAAAAATAGTAAAATATGGTAGAAGAACAAAAGATTGCAGAGAAGAAAAAAGTTGTTACCTTTTTGGTGTTCTTCATGGTGCTCATGAATCTAAGAGCAAAACATTCATCTAACAGAGAAAAACTACAAAGAATAATAATTAAATATGGTAGAAGAACAAAAAATCGTAGAGAAGAAAAAAAGTTGTTACCTTTTTTGTTTTCTTCACGGTACTCATGAATCTGAGAGCAAAACTACCATCCAATAGAGAAAAACTAAAAAGAAAAATAGTTAAATATGGTAGAAGAAAGAAAAATCGCAGAGAAGAAAAAAATTTGTTAGTTTTTTTGTGTTCTTCACAGTGCTAATGAATTTGAGAGCAAAACATCTATCCAACAGAGGAAAACTACAAAGAAAAATAGTTAAATATGATAGAAGAACAAAAAATCGTAGAGATGAAAAAAAGTTGTTACTTTTCTTGTGTTCTTCACGGTGCTCATGAATCTGAGAGCAAAACATTCATCCAACACACAAATACAACAAACAAAAGTAGGTTAATATGGTAGAAGAACACAAAATTGGAGAGAAGAACAAAAGCTTAACAAAAAATCAAAGAGAAGAACAAAATCAGTGTAAGAGAGATGGAGGACGGAAAGTGATGGAGTAAGAGAGAAGAAGAAAAGTTTGAGAGGCTGAGAGGAAGAGAGGAAGAGATGAGGCTGAAAGGAAGAGATGAGGTTGAGATGAAGAGAGAGATGTTAGACTGGTTTTGTTGCCGCCCAGAACAAATGGCAATACACGTTATTCCCTTTGTGGTAAAAAATATTTGAATGCTTTTATTAAGAAAATAATAAAATATTACAAACTTTCTGATTGTTAGGGTCTCAATTTTATATTAGATTAGATACAATAAGTATTATCTTAAAATCTGTCGTTGTAGTTTTTTCTTTTTTATTTAAATTTCTTGTCAATATATGACAATGAACGTAATAATAATTGTTGATGATGAAAATGTATTCTCATGCACACAACAAAAGACTTTAAAAATCTTAACTTTTCAAGTTTTTTTTTTTAGGAATTCAAATTTTTCTCTACTAAAAAAGGTACCTTAGAGAGAATGAATAGAATAATACTCTCATTTAATGACCTTTATTGGAAAAGAAGATTAGTAAAATAACAAATAAAATCTATTCAAAGGTTTTTAGAAAAGGTGGGAATGAATTTATTTATACACACATAAGCTTCTTGCTCTTCATATCCTAGGAAATATGGGACTCAAAAATAAGACAAAAAACAAGTTAAACTAAGGCAATTCACAACCCTATCCAACCAAACAAGATTCTTTCTATTTTACATTAAAAGTGATATATTCCACTTGGTGGGACTTCTATTCTACAATATCTTTTATCTTTGTTAGAAAACAATTGAGTTTTCCTAGGGTTTTTTACTATCCAAAATAAGACTAAGTTAATGTGTCTCTAGAAAAACCTACAAAGAATACACGAGAAAACATATCTTTAAAATTTATAGAACACTAAGAAGAAATAATAAAATCATAGTATTCTACTTTTCAACCATCGAGTCTCCTTCGTGAGGTCTCATCTTCTTCTATCCTCTTAGACAATGGTTGTGATTGCATGGTTTTCATTATTATCCCCCTCTTTAGAAGGTTTTGTCCTCAAATCATATTGATACTTAGTGACAACAACCTTGATTATTTGTTTTATTATTTTTCTTTAGGGTCAAATATTAATCTACAATAAACATTAAAAGAAAGTGATATAAGTTTCTTTATTAAAAGAGAGCTAAGAAAAATGTTTCTAATGGGAAAGGTAAAGAAACAATGCCCTTCATTATTTTTGAAAAGGTTTTTATATGAAAAGTTAAAGGTCATTGATGAGTGTGTTTGTATGCAGTCATACATAATCTAATATAAGCTTTCTTAAAAGATAATTATGTTTAAATTTGTTGTTTTAATTGAGTTTTGTTTAAATTGGATAAAATGAGCTTTAAATACATACATTCATCCCGAAATTGAGTTTTCATGAATTAATAAAATGCATACATGTTCTTGAGCATTTTAACTCTACTTTGTGTAGGCGAATGTTGGGGGCCCATTAGATCATCTATTGAATTGTGCTTTATGCAAGATAAAAGTTGTTTATTAAGGTTATTCTGCACAAGATTCAAGAGACATTATAATTTTAGATAATCTTAAAGATACACCATGGAGATAATCTTAGAGATAACCTTGGAGATAACATAGTTAATCTAAATCTAGTATTCTATAAACTTAATCTTAAGCCTTAAATTTTTGCACAAAATCTGCATAAAATGTCTAAGTAAAATTATGCAATTAAAGTGGGCATTGTGAATCTCCAACAATAACTAAATATGGTTACTGTGAAACTACCAACACAAACTACGGGCCTAAATAATAGAATTGACCATCCATAGATGTTATAAAAGGATAGCCTCACAACAAGTTTCAACATCACCTTACTCGCAATCATCAATTGATCATCTCATCCATCCACCACCACTTCCTTTCATGTATTAGGTGATTTTTCATTTGGAAGATTGTCCCTCTTGGTTGTTACTCTTGTAATTTCATAGTTAGTTCAAAGGCTATGTGCAATAAATGTATTGTTCTTTTACTTTATTCAAACAATATATTTTTCTCTTTTTGTTGTTGTTGTTATTCGTGCTTGTAAGATTGTGTTAAATCATATGTTTATGGTTCAATCTTATGTCTTAGATATAATTCTTAGGTCAATCTTAAGCTCCTTCCAATACCAAATCTAGGGATTGTGTTTAACTCTAAGGTCTCTAACCAAATATGTCTATCAATACATGGCATGCCCTTAAAAGCTTTGGGAAGCTAAGGGTACCCTTTTCTCATGATGTATTTGTTGACATTCAAAGACTTTCTTCACTATCATCTTCCAATCTAAATATTCTCATACATTGTCTTCACCATAGAATAGGGGATGTCTACCTTAGGTTCTTTGGGATGGTAATTTTCCCTAGGTCTATGATAATACTTAGGTGGACGAATGTTAATAGTAATCATCATTATAAAGACTACTATACATCCCCACTTCACTTTAAGAGTTAGAGTCCTTATAATATCTTCTTCTTCTACTTGACCCATTCCTATGTTTTCTCTTGGATTTTTCTTAGGTTTTCATAAACTAGCACAAATGTTCTTAAGATCTTATATATCTCCTTTTTGTATTTTTTATTTAACCTTTTAAGGTCTCCTCCTCATGATAATCCCTAAAACTACCATGCACACTAGAATGATGATTATCATCACTCCTTTTTTTATCAAAATTATTTTCACAAATTTTTCGTAAGATTTTAAAAATGTGAGAGATTTTAAAAAAGTTTTTGGAGGCATTTTTAACAAATAAAAGTACACAGGTAAATTCTCAAGAAAGAGGGGTTGCTCACATATAGACTTGTTTAAGTACCAAATCTTTCCTAGAAAAACATTTCCTAGACATCTATTTTCACAAATTTTGTAAGAAAAACGTAAAAATATATTCATCTGTGTGTGTGTGTGTGTGCACACCACTAAGAACCAAAGGAAAATCTCTAAATACTTTTGAGAGATGAAAGCTAGTTTGCCATTGAGACCTATAGTAAAAATTTAAAGATTTAAAAGCATAGAAAAGTTTTAAAGTAAACTAGACAAGTTCCTAAGGTGAAAGTCCAAGTGACACTTAGAGTCTCTTATAACACTTTCACAAGTCTAAGGTGAAACTATTACAAATTTTGGAGTGAAAGATGAGACTGTACTAAAGACATTTTCTAAATACACAAAAAGAAAAAAAATGAAAACTAAAAAATAAAAAAATAAAACAAAAGTTAGAAGAAATTCCATGACAAAACAATTTAGCAACAAGTACAAACTAGCCATAGATTATGCTATAGATTTTATGTGTTAATGACAAATTTTTGTCACAAGCTTGGTTTCCACTTGTTTCATATATTTTGAAGGTAGATTTTAGTCTAGGTCTCAATTATGCCTCCTCTCATGTTTTTCCTTCCAAAGTCTTTTCCTTCTAGCGTCTCCTATTAAGTAGTCTCGTTCTGGTTCTACCTCTAACACCTAAAAGGATACAATAGTGTCGCAACCGAGATCGTGGCGGGACGGCGAAAATAATCTTAAGTAGTACAGAGGAGTCGCCACCATAGTTTATTATGGAAAAATATAGAAACACCTTTAAAAAGAATGGTCTTCAAAACCAAATTTGGATTCGGGAGTCAGTTACGTGTGAGGAAGGTATTAACACCCCCACAACGTCTGTCCTAAGACGGTTCCTTCTTTAATTAAGTGTGCAAGATAAAATTCGATGTTTAAAATATTTGTTATTCCCCAAAAAAAATCAAACCAAATAAAAACACTTACAAAAATATTAAAGATTAAAACAAAATTATTTTTTTTATATTTTTGGGCCCGACGAGGATTGTACCTCGCTCCTACGTATTTCCATTTGGAAAATCAGGGATAACGTAGTTCTTTATACAAATATTTATTGTTTGATATTATTATTTTATTTTTTTAATTTTCTAGATTTTTATGTGT